>Ga0316217_10000188_pt1 | contig 93921 bp, 62 predicted proteins | sample 1anoAmetaG_FD_203633 | JGI IMG/M metagenome (GOLD analysis project Ga0316217, IMG submission 203633) | Freshwater microbial communities from Trout Bog Lake, Wisconsin, USA - 1anoA | ecosystem: Environmental > Aquatic > Freshwater > Lake > Hypolimnion/Profundal zone | place: USA: Wisconsin...
TCCCATATGACCGCATGCTGGACGAACTTGCCGAAACCGGCTACACCGGAACAGAGCTGGGCGATTGGGACTATATGCCCACGGATCCGGCCGCACTGCGTGCAGAACTCACACGGCGCGGCCTGGTGATGCTGGGCGCGTTTGTGCCCGTGGCGATGAAGTATGCCTCGGCCCACGCCGCCGGCACGGCCGTGGCTGTTAAAACGGCGCGTCTGCTGGCCGCGGTGGCCTCCACTCCATCGCCCTACCTGGTGCTTTCAGACGATAACGGCACTGACCCGGTGCGCACTAAAATGGCCGGGCGCGTGACTCCGGAAATCGGTTTGACCCCGGCGGAGTGGAAGGTCTTTGCCAGCGGCGCTGACCAGGTGGCGCGTGCCGTGTTTGAAGAGACAGGCCTGCTTACGGTCTATCACCATCACTGCGCAGGTTATGTGGAGACGCCGGAAGAGATCTCGACCCTGTTGGGTCTGACCGATCCCAAGCGGCTCGGGCTGGTCTTCGATGCCGGTCACTATTACCACGGCACCGGCGGAGAGGATTGCGACATTGTCGCGGCCCTCGAACGCTTCAAGGACCGCATCTGGTACATCCACCTGAAGGATATCGAGCCGGCGGTTGCGCGGCGCGCGCGTGACGAGCAGTGGGATTACTTCACCCAGCTCCGCCACGGCGTTTACTGCGAACTGGGCAAGGGCTGCGTGGATTTTCCTGCATTGCTGCGGTGGTTGAGCGCACGCGACTACAAGGGCTACACCCTGGTCGAGCAGGACATCCTGCCCGGCATGGGCACGCCCAAAGAGAGTGCGCGGCGCAATCGCGAGTACATTCGTTCCATCGAATCCAATTTTGCTTAGGTTGTTTGTGCGTGTTTCATCAATAAACTTTGGCCCGCTTCCGCTTGACGAGTTCAAGCGGGAGCGGGCCGGACAATGTTCCTGGAAGACGCTCTCCGAGACCGATCGTGTTTGAACTTTTACCAGCGAGGGCACATTGAACGTGAAAAAACTACATGTTGGAATCATCGGCGCCGGACGCATCGGGCGCGTGCATGCCGAGACCCTGGCTTTCCGTATGCCGGAAGCCGAGATCGTAGCCATTACGGACGTCAACCGCGAGGCCGCTGAAGCCGTTGCTGCCCGCTGCGGCATTCCCAAGGTTGCCGCGTCCAGTGCAGAGATCCTCGCCGACCCCAGGATCGACGCGGTGCTGATCTGCTCCTCCACCAACACCCATGCCGATCTCATCGTGCAGGCCGCTCAAGCCGGCAAGCACATCTTTTGCGAGAAGCCCATCGCTTTCAGCCTGGAGAAAATCGATGCCGCCCTCGCAGCAGTCAAAGCCGCCGAAGTGCAGCTCCAGATCGGCTTCAACCGGCGCTTTGACGCCAACTTCGCCCGTGTTCGCCAGGCCGTCGTCAGTGGCGAAATCGGCGAGCCGCGTCTGCTGCATATCATCAGCCGCGACCCCGGTCCTCCGCCGCTGGCCTACGTCCGCGTTTCCGGCGGTATGTTCATGGACATGACCATTCACGATTTCGATATGGCGCGCTTCCTCATCGGCGACGAGGTGGAAGAAATTTACACGGCGGGCGCCGTCATGGTTGATCCGGAGATCGGTAAAGCCGGCGATCTTGACACCGCTCTGATCGTGCTGCGCTTCCGCAACGGCGTCATCGGCACCATCGACAACAGCCGCAAGGCCATCTATGGCTATGACCAGCGCGTTGAAATTCTGGGCAGCGATGGCAAAATCGACACGGAAAATTGCTATCCCAACCAGGCCACGGTCAGCAATGGAAAGTCCGTGTACACGGATCTGCCTCTCAACTTCTTCATGGAGCGCTACACCGAGAGCTTTGCCACCGAGTTGAAGTCCTTTACGGCCGCCGTGCTCGAAAATCGTCCCACGGTTGTCACCGGCAACGATGGGCGCATTCCCGTCATCATGGCTCTCGCGGCGCGCAAGTCTTACGACGAGCACCGCCCGGTGCGCCTCGATGAGATCACCGCATGAAGCGGTCGACTCTGATCGCCATACTCAGCGACGTGCACCTTTGGGTGCCCGTCGCTGTTTTAATTCTGGGAACAACCCTTCTCATGACCCTAAGATGAATTTGTGAGCGAACATCTTACTGGCGCACCCGGGCGATCCACCCTTTCCCTGCACAAGCTCGGCGTTTTTTGCGCGCTTGCAGCGGCTCTCTGGCTCGGCACCGCCGAAGCTCCCACCAAACTTGTGAATGCTGGATTCTCGCCCTTCCTCATTTCCATGGGCATGGTGATGGGCGCGTTCGTAGCGCGCTGGACGGTTCCCACGCTGCTCAAGGGAACGGGCTTTCTCTTCCAGGATTTGCGCGCCAAGCCTCACCTGATTGTCTGGGCGCTGCTGGCGGGAATGCTCTGGGCCATCGCCAACACTTTGACCATCTTCGCGGTGCGCAATGTGGGCCTCGCCATCGCCTTTCCGCTTTGGAACACCAATAGCCTGGTGGGCCTCTTCTGGGGTTGGCTGCTCTTCAAGGAACTGCGCGGTTCCGGCATCAAAGGCTGGGCCAAGGTTTTAGGCGGCGCGGCCGCCATTCTAGGCGGCGCAGCGGTTCTCGCCGTGGCCACCGCGCGCCATTCCGATGCGCCGGGAAAGGCGGCCATCGGCATCGTGGCCGCGCTCGGCGCAGGCGTCCTGCTCGGCACCATGTATATTCCCTATCGCAAGGCCTATATCAGCGGCATGAATCCGCTCTCCTTTGTCACCATCTTCACTTTCGGCGAGTTAGGCACCATCCTCACCGTGGGAGCCATCTTTTTTGGCGGCTTCGGCAACGTAGTCGCCGAGTTGCACCGGGCGCGGCCCATGCTCTTCTGGCCGTTCCTGGGCGGATTCTGCTGGGTCATCGGCGACCTGTTCCAGAACTTTGCGGCAAAGTACATCGGCATCGGACGCGGAATCCCGCTTTCCAACACCAACCAGCTTTGGGGATTGGCGTGGGGCGCGCTGGTCTTCTCTGAACTCTCCGGATTGACCCTCTCCGGGAAACTTCTGATCTTCGCCGGATCGGGAATCATGATTGCAGGCGCAATTTCCATCAGCTTGGCCGCGCCTCCTCAAGCCGAAATGGCCAACTGGAAGCAGGCGATGGACCGCGAGTGCGACCGCTACGGCCTTGATCCGCAGCAGGTCGCCGCCGTGGTCGATGGCGACGATCCGCTGGCTGGCCAACCGCACGCGCGGCGCTGGTGGGAAGTGCTGATCGTCTGCGTCGCGGTAGGCATCTTTGTCTGGCTGGGCCTGGGCACACAAAGCCAGCACCTGTCCGTCAGCATGCCCTGGATGATCATCCTGGTGCTGGCCACAATCGTGCCCCTGGGACTATGCGGAACGCTCCTGTGGCGGCGAACCCGCTTCTCGTAGACGCAATTGGTTTCACCGCGAAAGCCCCCCTCAAAATCCGTAGCGCAGCACCAGTTGCATCAGGCGCGGCGGCATGGCGCTGACCGCCTTGCCAAAGCTGCCGCTCGAAATATTTCCCTCGACCGCCGCGGCTCCGAAAAACTGCGCGTGGTTCGGCAGGTTGAAAGCCTCCGCGCGGAATTCCAGGGATTGGTTGTCTTTCAATCGAACTTTGCGGCTGACGGTCGCGTCCAGATTTTCCAACCCCGGGCCGGAGAAGAAGCGCCGCCGCGTATTGCCCATGGTTCCCAGCGCGGGCAGCGTAAGCTGCGAGACATCGAAGATCGCCGCGCCACCGCGTGGATTGGTGTGCAGGCTCAGTGGCCGCCCGCTCCAATCCGGTGTGTCCACGCCATTGTTGTTGATGCCGTTGGGAATAGTGCCCAGCAGCGACGTGTCGTTGTTGTTCAGCAGCATTACCGGCAGCCCGCTTGTGAAGCGCGCAATTCCTGACACCGACCAGCCTGTGCCGATCCAGTTGAAGCGGCTGGCCTGCTTCAGATTGGGCAGTTCATAGTGGAAGCTGGTCACCAGGTTGTGGCGCATGTCGAAGGACGAAAGCGCGCGGCTGAGCATGGGGTTTACCGGGTTCACCGGCTCGGGAAGCCCTGAAGATTCGTCGATGGATTTCGAATATGTGTAGCTGGCCAGCAGGTCAAGTCCGTGGGAGCGATGGTTGAGCGATGCTTCCAGCGCGTTGTAGTTGGCGTTGGCAATGGTGCGCTGCAACTCGACGCTGCCAAAGGCCGTACCGAACTGCGTGCGCGCCGCCTGCTCGTTGAAGGGGCCACATGCCGAGCCTAAGCTCAGGCACAGCGCGGGGTCGGCAGGGTTGGCTTCTTCCAGCACCAGCAGATGGTGCGAAGCGGTGCCAACATAGCTGAGCGTCACCAGCGTCGAGCTGCCGAACTGCCGCTCCACGCTTGCCATCCAGTGCTCGGCATAGGGAGTCACATCGGCTGGGTCCACGGCGGGAACGCCCACTAGCGGCTCGAACTGACTCCAATCGACACTGGAGTTCGGATTGGCCCTGCTGGCCCCGTAAGCTACTTTCTGCAGCGGGAAGCGCTGACCGGCACTGACGCCGGTGGCGGCTACGGTAAAGGGCGAGTCAAACAGCGGTGGCGCGGCGGAGGTGTATGTGTAGCCGTAGGGCGGATTGGCGCTCATGATCCCCGCCGAAAGTCCTTCGTAGGCGGTGTAGAACATGCCGTAGCCGAGCCGGATGCTGGTTTCTCCCACGGAACCGGTAAGCCTGCGCAGACCGGGCGCGGTGAATGCCGGCGCATAAGCCAGGCCGACGCGCGGCGCAAAGTTGTTCCGCGCCGGAGCCAGCGAACGAGGCACGCCGGGGTCTCCGGGAAAGACCAGCCCTTGCGGCGCGCCGGGAAAGACCTGGGATTGCTGGCCCTTGACCAGCGTCTGCAACTGGTTGAATTTCTCCTCCCAGGGGCGGATGCGGTCCCAGCGCACGCCGTAGTTCACGGTAAGCTGGCTGGTCAGCTTCCAACTGTCCTGCGCGAACGCCGCCATGTAGAGGTTGCGGTTATAAAAACTGCGCGCCTGGCCCTGCGTGTAACTGGAAGGCACGCCAAGCAGGAAATCGGCAAAGTCCAGGCCCGTCTCCGAGCCGTTGAAGGCGAAGCTGCCGTTGAAGATCACGTCGGGATGAGTATTAATCTGGTTGGCGTGGATCTCGCCTCCGGCCTTGAGCCCATGCTTGCCCTGGATGCGCGAGAAGGTGTTGCTCACTTCGTAAATATTTTCAGCCTGCACAATGGCGGTGGTGTCCACACCCAAAGTGAAGTCGTTGAATGCGACGTTCTCAATGCCTTCGGTAGAAGGTTTCAGCGCAACAATCCCGTTGCTGCCTGTGCTGAACCCCTGCGTGGCCAGACTCGGACCCACGCCGCCCCGCGGCTGGCCCACGGAGTTGGCGTTGCGCATATAGCTCAGGTGAAACTCGTTCAGAACCGCATCGCCAAAGGTCATCGTGTGCCCCAGGCTGGCCAGTTGCGCGCGTCCCTGGGAAGTGGCGCTGAAGCCCGGCACGCTGGCCCCGCCGGTGCCGGTGGGATAAGGATTCAAGAGCGAGTAATTGTCCAGGAAGTAGTAGCCGGTCAGCGTACCCTTGCCGTGCGTCCAGTCCAGGCGCAGCGCGCCCTTGTTGTCGCTGAGAGTTTCAGCTTCGACAGCGGTGGCAAACAGCGCTGTTCCCGCGTTGGGCCTGGGAATGGAAGCCAGCAGGTATTTAGCCGGCGCGGACCAGTACGCTTGTGGAATCTGGCCGGCAGGGAAGACCTGCGAATAGGGCTCACCGGCGGTCACCGTGCGGCCCAGCCGCGAAGAAAGCAAGGCTGCCCAGTTCGCTCCATTCACGCTGCCGGTCAGCGGATTCTGGCTGAAGTCGCCACCGCGCTCGGCAAGGGAAGGAACTGAAATATTGCCTGTATCCACGCCCTCGGTCAAACGTGTGCCCTGGTAGTCGCCGAAGAGCATCACGCTCTTGTGAAACGGAGCACCGCCCAGCGTGCCGCCAAACTGGTTCTGGCGAAATGCCGCCCGATTCTCTGAAAAGTAATTGCGCGCATCCAGGGCTGTGTTGCGCAGGTACTCAAAGGCCGAGCCATGAACCTGCGTGGTGCCGGATTTGGTCGTCACCAGCACCTGGCCGCCGCTGGAGTTGCCGTACTCGGCGTCAAAGTTCGAGGTCAGCACGCGAAAGCTGTCAATCGCGTCCAGATTGGGCACAATTGAGGTGCCCATGTTCACGTCCTCCTCCGCGTCGCTGCCATTCACGCGGAAGCCATTCGACGCCTCGCGCTGGCCGCTGATGGAGAGGTTGCCGGGGTTGGCGTCGCCCGAGGGCGGCGTCGAGGCCACGCCGGTCATGATCACCGCGCCGGGCTGCGCCGAACTCACCGGAACAATGCCCGGCTGCACTGCCATCAGGTCAGTAAAGCTGCGCCCATTCAGGGGCACGCTCTCAATCTTTTTGGTGTCCAGCGTCTCGCCCAACTGGGTGCTGGTAGTCTCGGCGGCCAGCGCGTCTGCGGTTACCTCCACGGTCGCGGTTACGGCGGCAATTTCCAGCGGGAGATCCAACTGCGCTGCGGGCGTCTCCGCGGTGAGAACAGCCTCCGCGGCCAGCGGCTTGAACCCCTCCATCGCCACCTCGACCCGGTAGCTGCCGGCTTTTGGAACCTCCATGCGGAACTCGCCCTGATCGCCGGTTTCCGCCTCGACAACCGTTGCGGACCCCTCAAACCGGGCTGTAACGTGGGCGTGGGCAATGCGCGCACCGCTTCCGTCGTGCACTGTTCCGGCAATACTGAATGCCGTCTCGGCCATCAGAAAATGCGCATAAATCGTTAAAAATGAAAGAAATAGTGCGATAGAAAGTGGCTTCTTCAAAAAAGACTCCCGGGTTATAAAAGAGAATCAAATGCGACTTTAATCCCGCCGGAGACACAGAACTCCACGCGCCTGAGCGAGATGTTGCCAATACCCGACTGATTTAGTCCTTATTTAATATACGACCAAAATGATCTGAGTTCAAGAGAGCCACACCGGAATATGAACTCATCGGCTCAAGCTATTGATGTATCGCGGGTCGCCACTCCACAGGGGAGCAAATATGACAGTTCTCGTTCGGTTGTCATCGCACCTTGATGAGGGAACCATCGTCCAGGGCGGGAAGAGCAAACGCAGACCAATGAGCAGCCGCGTCATAAAGCTGAAACCAGCGTAGATTAAACTCGAAATATTCTTATGTTGATGCGACCGAAGCAGAAAATCCTAATCCGATTGGTAACCTTTTCCGTTTTTATATTTGTCTCTTTCTTTGCCTGCGGCGTCTGCTCTGCGCAGGTCGACCGCGCCGGCTTGAACGGAACCGTTACCGACAGCGCAGGCAAGCGGATTCCAGGAGCGCACATCACTGCCGTCCAGAGCGCAACGGGGCTCAGCCGTGAGACGGTCTCTTCGGTGAGCGGCGTTTACGACATTCCGGAGTTGCCCATCGGAATTTACCGCGTCACCTGCACCGCGCCCGGCTTCCAACTGATGGTATTCGACAAGATCGAGCAGACCGTGGGGCGCACGCTGACGCTCAACATCACACTCCCGGTCGGCGGCGTTACCCAGCAGGTGCATGTCTCGGGACTGACCTCGCAACTGGATGAGACCACGGCCACGATCGGCTCGCGCACCGAGTCCAAACAGATCAACGATCTGCCGCTGAACGGAAGAAACTGGTCCACGCTCACGGCCCTCGTTCCCGGAGCGGTCGACACCGGCGGCAGCAACCAGCGCAGCATTCGTTTTGCCGGCCGCGGATTGGACGACAACAACTTCACCTACGATGGCATCGACGCCACTAACATCGTGAACCAGGCGCAGCAGTCCTTTGTCCGCCTTGCCATCCCCACCGATGCCATCCAAGAGTTCCGTATCGACACGATGCTCTTCACCGCCGAAAACGGAAGCACGCCCGGCGGCCAGATTGCCGTGGCCTCGAAAACCGGTTCGAATGCGCTGCATGGCGGTCTCTTCGAGTTCATCCGCAACGACATCTTCGATGCCCGCGAGCCCATCCTTCAGGCCAGGCTCCCCTTCCGCCTTAACCAGTTCGGCGGCAACCTCGGCGGCCCGATCTATCGCAGCCGCAGCTTCTTCTTCTTCAACTATGAAGGCTTGCGCCAGAGTTATGGCCAGCCGCTGCTTGGTTATGTTCCGAGCCCGGCTTTCGCCGCTCAGGTGGCTGCCGCCAATCCGGCGTTTAAACAGATCCTTGCCGCCTACCCCACCACCGGACTGACGTCCGTATCGGGCAATCCAAACGAAGACGAGTTTACCGGCTCCGGACGGCAACTAGACCATGAAGACTCCGCCATGTTGCGGCTCGATCACCGTTTTTCGGCTGCTGACACAGTCTATCTGCGCTTCAGCTTCGATGCCGCTTACAGTAATGTGCCATTGGCCTCAAGCGGCGCTTATCTGAACGACCGGCAGTTGGTTACGTCCCGGCCGGTGAACGGTGAGTTGGAATCGTTGCACATCTTCTCTCCCACGCTGGTCAATGAGTTGAAGTTCGGCTTCAATCGCGGCACTGTGCTGACCACCAATCAGGGACTGTCCAACCTCCCTTACACGATCGCCGTCAGCGGTTTCACCACGTTGGCCAACAACGAGTTCAAGCTCGGCATTGGCAACTCTTTCTCCTACATCGACAATCTGACCATGGTTCATGGTGCGCATACGCTGAAGTTGGGCGTCGAGGTTCGCCGCATCCAGCTCGACCAGGGAAATTCGGCCAACGGAACGGTTTCCTATTCTTCCCCGGCAAACTTTCTTGCCAACGTGGTCAACTCGGCCACCTATGCCCAGCCGTTGCAGGAGAATGGACTGCGCAAAACGCACGTCTATTCCTACGCTCAGGACGAATGGAAGTATCGCTCCAACCTCACGCTGAATCTGGGCGTTCGCTACTCCTTCTACAGCCTTTTCCACGAGGTGCACGGCAAAGCCATTCCGTTCGATTTCGCCACCTGCGGTGCCGTAGGCTTTTGCGGCGCCGGAGCCAGCTTCGGCAACACCAACACACTCGACATCGACCCGCGTCTTTCCGTTGCCTGGTTGCCCTCGGCTCTCGGCGGCAAAACCGTCATTCGCTCCGGCTTCGGCATTTATCACGGCGACGGTCAGCTCGACGACCAGAACCTGCCCATCAGTAACGAGGTCGGCCAATACTCGCTCAGCGCCAAGTCAACCCCCGGGCTTGCCTACCCAATTACACCTTTTCTGAACGGTCCCGGCACCGTCTCGGCCAGGGACGACGACCGCAATCGCAAGGACATGTACGTCACACAGTGGGGACTCTCGATCCAGCAGGCTCTTTCCCATGCATTTGTCGGGACTCTTTCCTATGTAGGCAGCAAAGGCACTTTCCTGCTGAGCACTTCCGCGACAAACCTCATCAATCCCATCACCGGCCAGCGCCCTTATTCGTCCTTTGGCCAGGTGACCTGGCGGGGAAACACCAACAGCAGTTCCTATGAAGGCCTTGTCGCCAGCCTCCAGCGCGGCTATGCACATGGCTTGCTCATTACCGCCAACTACACGTATTCCCACGAGATCGACCAGGATGCGGCAGGAGGAGGAGATTCCGACAATCCTCAGAACCCCGCCTGCATGGCTTGCGAGCGCGCCTCGGGAGATTTTGACGCCCGGCACGTTGTCAATGCCAACGTCGTCTACGATCTCCCCTTCGGCACTGGGAAAGCCTTCTTTTCCCAACCCGGAATCGCCAACACCGTCTTGAGCCGCTGGAGCCTGACCGACATCGTTGCTGCGCGTACAGGCATCCCGGTCAATGTCACCCAAGACCGCTCCAGCTCATCTGTCGCCACCGGCTACACATCCAGCCAACGGCCGAATCTGATTTCCGGCGTCTCGCTTACGCCGCCGGGTGGGAAGACCGTCAATCACTGGATCAACTACGCAGCCTTTGATGCGGTCAGCGGCTCGGGTTACGGCAACTCGCCGCGCAACATCGCCCGCGGGCCAAATCTCTGGCAGACCGATCTGGGTCTCTCCAAGCGCATCCCGCTCAGCGAAGCGGCGCAACTTCAGTTCCGCAGTGAGTTCTTCAACCTCTTCAATCGCGCCCAGTATGGCCAACCGCAGGCCGACTGGTCGTCGAAATCGACCTTCGGACAGATCATCACCACCGCAAACACAACCCCTTTCGGCACTGGTACTCCGCGAGAGATTCAGTTCGCCCTGCGCCTTGAATTCTGAAGCAAATGGGGTTGCAGCAACGGCTCATTCGCGATGTGCATTCCGTATCTGCGAAATGCACATCGCGGTGTCCTATTTTCCCTCGGACAGCGTGCTCTTGATGAACGCAGCCACACGGTCATGCAACTGCTTGAGGCTCTCGTCGCGCACGTAGACCATGTGTCCCGATTCGTACCAGTCGTATTCGATGTTCTTTGCCAGGGACTGCGGAATGGGCAGGTGTTTCTCTTCGTACTGCGCTGCAAAGAAGGGCGTCGCTAGATCGTAGTAGCCGCCGTTGACCATGATCCTTAGGCGGGGATTGGTCTTGAGCGCCTCGGCCAGATCGGGAGCCACATTCAGGCTGATCGGATTGCCGCGGTGCTTCAGGTCCCACTCGGTTGTGCCGAACAGCGCTTCGGGCAGGTACGTCTGGCCCTCGCCGTACTTCAAGTCGCGGCGCACGTAATCGTTGAACAACGCAACATAAGCCGAAGAGATGGCCGAGCTTTGCGGATCGTACTCGGCATTCTCGCTCAGCGGATTCATGTTTGGCCCGGAGAAGCGGGTGTCCAGCCGGCCTGTGGTCAGGTCCTGGTCGTCCTGCAGGGTCTTTTCAAACTCCCCTCCGCTCACGCGCAGATTGGCCTTGAGCAGGTAGGCCACCGGCAGGCCGATGTAGTCGTGAAGCTTCTCGGCCACCGTCTGTTTCTCCGCCGCCGTCAGGTCGGTTCCCAGGGCCAGGGCGTGCGTGTACGGGCCCATGGCGAACTCTTCCACATCCTTCAGAAACGGCTCTAGCGCCGCCGGCTGCTCGGGCAGCTTCTTGTGGTACCAGGCCGTCGCGGCATAGGTGGGCAACGCCAGCACGTAGGGCAGGTCCACGCCCGGGTTGCCGCTGGGCACGTCGATGTCCGTGGTGAAGTTGAAGATCTGCGAAAGCAGAATCACGCCGTTGATGTCCATGTTCTTCTGGTTTTCCAGGATGTCGGCCAGAACCGCGGAGCGCGTGGTGCCGTAGCTCTCGCCAAAGATGTACTTGGGCGAGTTCCAGCGGTCGTATTTGGTGATGAAGCGCGTAATGAACCGGGCAAACGCGTTGGCGTCCTCATCCACGCCCCAGAAGGCCTTCTCGGCGTCCTTGCCGGTGAGTCGGCCAAAGCCAGTGCCGGGCATATCGATAAACACCAGGTCGCTCACATCCAGCAGGGAAGAGGCGTTGTCGGCCAGCTTGTAAGGCGCGGCGGGCAGATGCTGGTCGCCGTCCGTGACCACATGCTTGGGACCGAGCGAACCCATGTGCAGCCACACGGTGGAGCTGCCCGGGCCGCCGTTGTAAAAGAAGGTAATCGGGCGCTCTTCAGCTTTTGCGTCCTTCTTGAAGTAGGCCACGTAAAACATGCGCGCCACTGGAGAAGCGTCCTTAGGCTCTTTCGGCGCGTCCAGCGCCAGATGGCTGCCCGGCTGCGGTTTTCCGTCCGCGTCCAGCTGCGCATCCTGCACGTTGGTGGCGCCCACCGTAAGCGTGCCGGCGATGGCGTTGTAGGCAATGTGCTGGCCGCCCACCGTGATCGAGCCCTGAGTTGTGACCGCAGCCGGCGGGGCTTTCTCGGCAGTCTTGTCAGCAGCAGTCCTGTCGGCTGCGGGCTTGGCCGCGGGCGTGTCGTCGGCGGCGCGGGCATGAACCGGTAGTGCGATGAACGATACCGCCAGGAGGGCGGCGGGCAGCAGGTGAGAACGGCGCATATTCGAGTCTCCTGGAATTGATTTAGGGCTGAATGAATTTCTGGTTGAAAAATCAGTATAGGCCCGAGGTTTCCGCGATCCTTGTCGTTCCGCAGAGACGGGTAAGTCCGGCAGCAACACTGAAATCGGCATCAGGCCGCCGCATTGCCACTTCAAAGCCAGGTGTCTCTCGCGGCACGAACTACTTTTGCGGCTTGTCGAACGGCTGCTTCTCGCTGATCCGGGGCCGGTTCTCCGCCTGTAATTCCTTTGAAACCTGCTCCACCTCGCGGAACACGCGCAGCAGATTCCCGCCCAGAATCTTGCGGCAATCCTCTGCGGAGTAGCCGCGGGCGATCAGCGCCTCCGTGATCTTGGGCAGATCGGCGGGCGAGTCCAGCCCCTGAGGCAACTGTCCGCTCACGCCGTCAAAGTCCGAGCCCAGGCCCACATGGTCCACGCCGGCCACCTTGGCGATGTGGTCGATGTGGTCAATGAGAACCGAGAGCGGCGGGCGTGGCAAACTGTCGATAAACGGCCGCTGCACCTTCTCGACATCGGCGTAGGTGATCTCTTTGCCTTCAGCTTTGGCCTTGTCTTTGAAGGCCTGGACGGCGGCCTTGGCCGCGGGCTCCTGGGCTATCTGCGCGTCGCGGTAGGGCTGCGACAGAAACCCGGAGTAAAAATTGACCTGGATTACTCCGCCCTTCGAGTTGGGTCCGCCGGAGTTGGCCACGGCGCGCAGCATCTCGTCGGTCATGTTGCGGGGCGAGTTGCAAAGCGCACGGGCAGCCGAGTGCGACGCAATCACCGGCGCGCGCGAAATAATCAGGGTTCTGTAAAAAGTGTGGTCCGATACGTGGGAGATATCCACCATCATGCCCAGCCGGTTCATCTCGTACACCACGTCTTTGCCAAACTCGTTGAGGCCCTCCTTGGTGTGCGCGACTGTGGCGTCATTGATGTCACCCGAGCTGTCGGCCCAGCCGTTGGAGTTGGCCCAGGTCAGGGTCATGTAGCGCACGCCCAGGTCGTAGTACTGGCGCAGCAGACCCAGCGAGTCCTCAATCGAATGGCCGCCCTCGATGCCCATCAGCGCGGCCAGCTTGTGGTCCCTGTGCGCCTTCTCAATGCCCTCGGGTGAAGTTACAAACTCCATCTGATCGGCATGTTTGGCCGTTTGCTGCTTGACCGCGTCAATCAGTTCCAGGGTGCGGTGGGCGTACTGCCCCTTGTAGAGCGTGGGTTCCACCCAGATGGAGAAAAACTCCGCGCCCAGGTTTCCCTTTTTTGCAGATTCCAGGTTGAAGTTGCCTGCGCCGAGCGGATCGGCCAGGTCAAAATGCTCGTCCACAAAGCGCTGCGGCGTATCGGCATGCGTGTCGATCACAATGGCAGACTGCTGGACGGTTGCGGCGTTGGGCTTGGAGGTCATGGTGTGGGCAGCATGTTTGGTTGGAGTTTGAGCGCACAGAAGCGCCGGCAGAACGAACAGAAAAAGGGCAAGACGGGCATGATTGTGCATAGGCCTGCGATGAGTTTATACCGCGGGGATGGGTGTATGGCGAGAGCGAAAAGTCTTATAGGGGGATTGCCGGCGCTTGACGCGAGGAACCATGCGGGAGCATGGCGCCAGTCTGTGGCTACCGAAAGTCAGGTTTCATTGAAACCGCAAAAAAGTCAGGTGCGAGATGCCGTTTTCTGGCGCCCTGTGTAGGGAATGCAGAGCCGATTGACTCTAAACATCTCACTTGTACCTGGCAGTGCGAGCGTTGTTCGATCCCTGCCGCAACCGGTTACTGGTTGGCAGCGAAGCGGGGGTGATGATGGTGATAGTGATGGTGGTGATGATGGCCATGAACGACCACTACAACCTGCGCCTGCGCCGCATAAGGCATTGCGAAGCAGAAGACGAGGACCAATCCGAGCAAAATCTTTTTCATTCCCCGAGTATGGCGCATCGCAAAGTAATGCGCAGAGCTACTTTGACCAGTGCGTAATTACCTGTTTTCCCTCTACACCTCGAGCGTAAAGCCCTGCTTGAAAGCAATCGGCTTCAACCTCCGGGAAAAAGCCTTGCCGTACTCCGCCGTATTTTCTGACCAGTTCAGCCCGTCCTTGCGCCCGACCTTCTTCCAATGCTCTTCCAGGGTCAGGTCATAGGCGTCAATCGCCGGCCGCAGCGCTTCAGCGTGATACTTCTCTTCGTGGCGAAAACTCTCGATGGGCATGCGCGGCCGCTGCTGCGGCTCGTGGTCCAAATAGCCGAGCGCGACTCCAACCACAGGGAAGGTGTTCTTCGGCAATCCGAGCAGGTCGATCATGGCCTGCGGATCGCGCCTGATTCCGCCGATGGGCACGATGCCCAGGCCGAAGGCGCGCGCCGCGGTCATCAGCGCCGCCAGGGCAATTCCCGCGTCGCACGTCGCAGAGAAAATCCCTTCCAGGCTGCGCTGCGCCACCTGTTCCGCGCCGGCCTTTTCCACGCCCAGACCGGTCTTGTACAGGTCCATCACCACGGTAATAAATACCGGAGCCTGCGCAATCCACGGCTGGTTGCCGGCGATCTTCGCAATGCGCGCGCGGCTGGCGGCGTCGCGCACCACCACCAGCGAAACCTGCTGCGTGTTGGCGGATGTGGGAGCCCGGTGCGCGGACTCGATAATGGCGTCAAGAATTGCGTCGGGAACTGGGTCGCTCTTGTAGCTACGGCTGCTGTGGTGCGCCTGCAGCAGGCGGACGGTCTCATTCATAAGTCCATTTTAGTCCCCGCGCGGCTGGCGCTTCCGGCCTGCATTGGACGTTCGGGACTGCGCAAGCTGCCTGGAGTCAGAGATGCGGCGCGGGCACTATAATTAGCTGCTTTGAGAGGATTGCAATGAACCCAGGATTGTTGAAAGTGCGGCGGCGTGAATTTTTGAAAACCTGTGCGGCAGCAGCGGCCAGTTCGGTGCTGCCCGTCTACGGCCTTATTGAATCAACGGAAGCCATCGCCGCGCCAGGCCCACAGCCCACGGGCAAGCCATCGCCGCGCAGCGTGGTTCAGGACGTGTTGCCGGCCATCGGCACCGGCTGGCACGGGCACATGTTTCCCGGCGCCTCCGCGCCCTTTGGCCTGGTGCAGCTCAGCCCCGATTCCGCCGGACTGGCGAATCGCATGAGAACCGGGCAGCGCGACAACTACGGTTGGGATCACAGCTCCGGCTATCACAACACTGACAACGTCATTGTGGGTTTCAGCCATACCCACGTGCAGGGAACCGGCGGCGCTGACTTGGGCGACGTTCTGATCATGCCACTGGTTGAAGGTCGCAATTGGGGCTGGGAGCCCAACATTCCCACCGATCAGGGCCTGGCGCAGATTGAGGCTCTCGGCTTGAACTCCGGCTGGGTCTTCAACGGGCCGGAGCCGGGCTACTGCTCCTTCTTCTCCCATGAAAAGGAGGTCATGCGCGCGGGATTCTACGGCGTGCATCTGCAAACCCCCGATGTGCAGGCCGAGTTGGCCGCAACCACGCGTTGCGGTATGCATCGTTATCGCTATCCCGTTTTGCCTGCCCATACGCGCACCGGCGTGATGGTCGATCTGGCCCATTGTCTGGGCAGCAAGATCTACCAGGGCGAATTGAATATCGAGAGCAATATGCGCGTCACCGGCAAACGCGGCACTCACGGATGGGCGGCTGACAAGCAGGTCTACTTTGTCATCGAGTTCGCACGTCCCTTCGCTTCGGTCGAAGTCAGCGTGGACGGCAAAACGGCCTCCGCCGCCACGGGCGACAAGCTCTCCGGCAAGCAGATCAAAGCCATCTTCACCCAGCAGCCGGGAGCCTTGCCGCTCATCATGCGCGTGGGGCTCTCCTGCACCGGCATTGAGGGCGCGGCAAAGAATCTGGCCGCGGAAATTCCCCACTGGGATTTCGATGCAGTGGCGCATCAGAGCGAACAGGCATGGAGCAGGGAACTGGCCCCGCTCGATGCCGAGCTGCCCACCCGTGCGTTGAGCCAGACCTTCTTCACCGGCGCGTATCACGGCCTCACAAGCCCGGCCACATTCAACGATGTGGATGGCAGCTATCGCGGACAGGATCGCCAGAATCATCCCAATCCCGGCTTCACCAAATACACCATCCTCTCCATCTGGGACATCTATCGCGGCGAGTTTCCCTTCATCATCCTCATGCAACCGAAGCGCGCCACCGACATCGTCCGCACCCTGCTGGCCGACTATAAGGAGCTCAACCAGAACTCTCTCCCCATGTGGACCCTGTGGGGCAATGAAACCTGGAGCATGGTTGGCTTTCATGCCGCCGGCATGATCGTCTCAGCCTACGTCCGCGGCTTGCGCGACTTCGATGCCGAGGCTGCCTACGCGGCCATCCGCGACACCGCCCTGGTAGGCGCCGAGGCCAAAGGCAACCGGGAACTGCAAGAGGCTTTCCGCACCCTGGGGTATGTGCCCGTGGAGCAGATGCATGAGGGAGCGGCCTGCTGCACCCTCGATCTTGCTTACGATTACTGGTGCGCCGGAGCCATGGCCGAGTTGTTGGGTAAGCAGGACGATGCCGCCATGTTCTACAAGCTAGGACAAAACTACAAAAACGTCTTCGATACCGGAACCGGCTTCGTGCGCGGCAAACTGCGCGACGGAAAATGGCGCGAGCCTTTCCGCCCAGACCAGGAGTACCTGGACTACGTTGAAACCGATGCCTGGCAGGCCAGCTTCAGCGTTCCCCACGATGTGCAGGGCCTCATCGATCTCTATGGCGGCGATGCGCCTTTCATCGCCAAGCTGGACGGCCTGTTTACCGCGCCCTCCAACGTCATCGACGCGCGCCCGGACATCAGCGGCATGGTGGGCCAGGACGCTCAGGGCAACGAGCCCAGCAACCACACGCCCTATCTCTACTCGTTCGCCGGCGCGCCGTGGAAGACACAGTATTGGGTGCGCAAGGTCGCGGCGCTTTACAACAACACGCCCCAGGGCATTCCCGGCAACGACGATTGCGGCCAGTTGTCCAGTTGGTTTGTCTTCGCGGCGCTTGGCTTCTATCCGGTCAACGCCGTTACCGGCGTCTATGTCATCGGCAGCCCTCTGGTGAATCGCGCCGCTCTGCGCAACCCCCTCACCGGCGCCAAATTCACCATCGTCGCCGACAATAACTCGCCGGAAAACGTATTTATCCAGAGCGTGCAACTGAATGGCAAGGACTTGACCCGTTCCTGGATTACCCACGCCCAGATCCTGGCCGGCGGCGAACTGCATTTCCGCATGGGCAGCAAGCCCAACAAGCAGTGGGGAAGCGCTCAGGCGGACCGTCCGCCATCGGGCCTCTTGCGCGGCTAAACTATTCACGCGAACTTAGCCGCGGGTGCCCCGGGTCTGGATTCTCAGACCCGGGAATCATCCCTGCTTATCGCGCGGCTCTTACCACACTAACCCGGTAAACGGGTGCACGTACGCAATCAGGTAGACAAACACTCCCACCAGCGCCGCCAGCGCGAGGCTGTGCCAGAACACGTAGCGCAGGATTGTTCCTTCCTGCCCGTAGCTCTGTGTCGCCGTGCTGGCTACCACAATGCTGGGCGCGGCAATCATCTTGCCCATCACACCGCCGGCAGCATTTGCTGAAGCCATCAGCACCGGCGCAACCCCAATTTGTCGCGCCGTCATGGTTTGCAGGCTGCCGAACACCACGTTTGAAGACGTATCGGAACCCGTAGTCGCCGTGCCCAGCCAGCCGATCAGCGTACCAAAAAACGGATACAGCGCACCGGTTCGTGCAAACGCCAGGCCCAGCGTCGCATCCAGCCCGCAATAGCGCATCACAAAGCCCAGCGCCATCATGGCCGCAATCGTCATCACCGTAAAGCGCACGCTGAACACCGTCTCCGCAAACACCTTCGCCAGCGTTCCCGGCTTCACGCCCATCAGGAATCCCGCCAGTACCGCCGCCACCAGAATCCCGGTCCCAGTCGCCGCCAGCCAGTTCAGGTTAAACACCGCCGCCTCGGCCGTCGCCTTGGCCACCACTGGAGGAACCCGCTCCACCACATTGTGCAATCCCGCCACCGGAATGCTGACGGATGTTTTCGCGTCTACCCATTGTGTAAACTGCGGAATCCCCCAGGCAAACACCAGCACGCTCAGCGTCAGCCATGGCAGCCATGCCTTGAAAGTCGCTCCGGCGCTCAGCTCGTGCCGCACGCGTTCTTGCCCGGTCGTCTCCTCGCACTTTGCGTTCAGGATTCGCTTCGGTTTCCAGAAGCGCAGAAACACGATCAGCGAAACAATCGTGGACATCGCCGCAGCAATGTCCACCAGTCCCGGTCCGGTGTGCGCCGCGAGCAGGTACTGCGTTACAGAGAACGGCACGCCCGCCACCAGAATTGCCGGCCAAACCTCCACCATGGCGCGAAAGCCTGCATAGGTCCACACCAGCCAGAACGGCAGCAGAATGCAGAAGGGAACCAGCAGGATGGCGATCGTCCTTGAAAGAACCAGCATATTCATGCCCGTCACGGCTTGCAGTGCAATGGTCGGGATGCCCAGCGATCCAAAGGCCACCGGAGCGGTATTGGCAATCAGCGACAACCCCGCAGCCTGCAGCGGCCTGAAACCCAGGCTGATCAGGATGGCTCCGCATACCGCCACTGGCGCGCCAAATCCGCCCGATCCCTCCAGAAATGCGCCCAGGCCAAACGCAATCAGCAGCAGTTGCAGCCGTCCATCGTCTGTAATGTTGGCCAGGCTGTGCTGCAGCGCTTCAAACCGTCCCGTCTTCACCGTAAGCTGGTACAGAAAAATCACAGGTACGATGATCCAGCAGATGGGAAAGATGCCGTAGCCCGCGCCGTAAACGGTTGTGGTCAGCGCCAGCCGCACCGGCATATGAAACACCACAATCGCCACTGCCAGCGCTGTTGTCAGTCCCAGAAGCGCCGCCACATGCGCCTTCAGGCGCAACACCGCCATCGCTCCCAGCAGCAGAATCACCGGCAGCGACGCTACCATGGTCGAGAGCCACCAATGCCCGGTAGGGTCGTAAGCCTGCTCCCATCTGCCCGCCGACGGGTTGGTTTTCAGCAGGTACGCCGCGCCCAAAGCCAGAACCAGAATCCCAACGCCTATCGCCGCCGGCGAAGGTTGTCTGGCTGGCTTGTTGACTGACGCAGGCGCAGAGTGACTCTCTTCAGTAGGCTTCGATCCCATAAATCCTCACATAGGTATTTCCCGGCCATGCAACTCCGGCAGGGAGTAGCAAAATATCTGTCTCGTGCAGCGGCAATTTTGGTTGACCCATAAGACTACACTCCGGAGCGCAGGCCGCGTCTGTGTTTCCGGGCGCTTCTGTCGCTCATAGTGGCGGCAGGTTGCCGCCTTCGTCAAACGCCATCGGCTGCGCCGTCCCTGTGAGGCTCACGCCCGCACGTCCCGCCAGCACCTCCACGCAGCTTTCTGAAACCAGCAGCCGCTCCAGGTTCAGCGTATTGGCAATGCGCACCACGCGCAATTTCGTCGTGTCTCCCACGGCCAGCGTGGCCAGCGCTTCCTCAATCGCCTCCCGGTCCGTATCGAAATAGATTGGTATCTTCGCCGGCAGCAAGCCAATCGAGGTCAGCGCATTCATGTACGTCGCGTGCCGGTCCAGCGCCTTCACCGCGCGAATCGTCGTAAAATCCGCGTGTCCAATCCCGATCCCGTTGCCATGCGTGGCCGCGGAAAGATCGCGCACCAGGATTCTGTAAATGTGCCGCTTGCGCCTGCTGTCAGGCACCAGTGAGGCGGAGTAGCCCATGATGTCCCGCCCGATCACGTTCGGGTCCATGCCCGCGCCGCTGATCTCCTTGCCGAGTTCATCCACAATCAGCAGGTCGATCTCCTCCACTGGCAGCAGCGGCATCAGTTCCCAGGCCCGTTTCAGCAGCCGTTCCTCGCCGCTCACAATCTCCTCCGGCCGCAGCACCTCTAACTCGGCGGTCTCGTGGTGCTGATCCTCCACCAGCGCCACGCCGCACAGCACCGGCACATTTTTCAGAATCGCCTGTGAAAATGCGCGGATCACCGTCTCGTGCCCCAGCCGCGTAATCAGCCGGTGCGCGTTGTTCGCGCCCACCTGTTTGCCGAACCCAATGGTCAGCATCTTCTGAATTCCGCTGCCCAGCGGCCCGCCAAAATCCGTATGCGGTTTCACCCGGTTGATCGCCACCACGCCGTCCGCATCGAGCGCCGCCGCGCTGAAAACCACATCCCGCCCGTCCAGGGCCGTGCCAATCCGGCGCACCTCCATCGAGGCTTCAATGGGAACGCCCACGCTCTCGGCCGTCACTCCGTATCCGGCCAGCACCTCAATCTGCCCCTCCGCCGTCGCCCCTCCGTGGCTTCCCATCGCCGGTACCACAAACGGCTTTGCCCCCGCGCTCTTGAGCAGAGCAACCGTGGCCTGCACAATCACTTTCATGTTCGCGACGCCGCGGCTGCCCACGCCCACCGCAATCTTCATTCCCGGCGTAATCTTTGCCCGCACGCCGGTCTGCGTGAACTGCTGCTCCAGCAGTGCCGGAAAGTCCAGTGGCTTTGAGACCGGAAAGCTCTGCTTCACTTCAATCATCTTCGGAATCTGAGTGCTCATATCCCTCGCCCGTGTTCTCCACTTTCACGGCGTACTTCTCCGCTGCAGCGGAACACAAACATCCATTGTCCACTATCACCGCACAGAATAGGCAACTCGCATGCCTTATGCTTCCCATCCAACTCCGCGCTCCCGCCGGTTCGCCGCGCCCAGCCTGTCGCGCGCCGTACAATCGCTGCGTAGCAATTTTCGCAATCGCAAAGCGAATAGAGGACACCGATGGACCGCAGAACCTTCAACAAGCTTGCCGGACTTGCCGCAATCGCCGCCTTCACAGAGAACGTGGACCTCACCGCCGAGCAGGCCGCCGCCGTCAGCGGAGAAGTCATCCTGCAGGACAAGCACCTGCTCGTCGCCTTCGATCCCGTCTCCGGCGCGCTCACCCGCATGGAGCGCAAGTCCACGCAATGGTCCATCCAGCGCCGTCCGGCCTTCGGCGTCTCCTTCCGCCTGCACGCGCCCCTGCCCAACCGCCGCGACAATTACGTTCTCGGCGTCAAACAGCGCGCCGCCAGCGTCGAAAAAATCTCCGAGCATCAGGTGCGTCTTGAGTGGAAGAACCTGGCCAGCGAGCACGGCGGCGTCCTGCCCATCACCTTCACCGCAACCGTCACCCTTGAAGACGGCATGCTGACCTTCGCCAGCACCCTGAAAAACGACTCCACCTTGCCGGTTGAAACCATCGACTACCCGTACTTCGGGGACCTGAACGCGCCCACGCGCGACACCCCGGTGCATACCGAGCACATGTGGTACGGAAATCTGGTTGCGAATGAAATCTACCCCCATTTCCGCAATGAGAAAGGCTACTGGGGCGTCGATTTCCCCACCAAAACTGTTGGCACCAACCAGAGCCTCCTCTGTCTCATCCAGGCGCCGCAGCAGGGCCTTTACGTCGGCATGCACGACGCCACCGTGCCCTACTATCTTGAGTTCACCTTCGAGCAGCATCCCGGCGTCGTCCAGTCCATTGACGCCAATGTCCCGCGCCAGGATGAAATCTCCGGCATTCCTGTCCATCTTGAGTTCCGCACCTGCCACTTCGTCTTCGCCCACCCGCAATCGACCGTCAAACTCGCTCCCATCGTCCTGCGCGCCTACTCCGGCGACTGGCACGCCGGCCTCGACATCTACAAGGAATGGCGCTCCACCTGGTTTGTCGCGCCCCATCTTCCCGCGTGGGTCCAGGATGTGCACTCCTGGCTGCAGTTGCAGATCAACGCTCCGGAAGAGGACTACACCATCCCCTACCGCAAGCTCGCAGAATACGGCGCGGAGTGCGCAAAGGACGGCGTAACCGCCATTCAGCTTGTCGGCTGGAACCGCGGCGGCCAGGACCGCGGCGATCCGGCTTTGGACGTCGATCCCGGCCTCGGCACCTGGCAGGAACTCCGCGACGCCATTGCGCAAATCCAGTCGCAGAATGTCAAAATGATCCTCTTCGGCAAGCCTATTTGGGCCGACCGCACCACCGATTTCTATAAGTCCGAGTTATATAAGTACGAGTGCACTGACCCTTACGGCATTCCTTACCAGCAGGGCGGCTATAACTACACAACGCCCACGCAGTTAGCCGGCATCAACACCCGCCGCCGCTCGGTCATGGATGTCGATTGCCAGGCCTACCGCGACATCGCGACAAAGGAATTTCAAAAGATTCTCGCGCTCGGCGCTCAGGGCTGGCTTTTCGATGAGGTCTGCCATCACGGCGGAGTCCTTTACAACTTCAGCCCCGATCACGGTTACACCGCGCCCGGCTACATCTTCGCCGGCGACATGCCCATGGCCAGCCAGTTCCGCGCCGCTGCTGACCGCGTCAATCCCGATTTCATCTTCGCCGGCGAAGGCCCGCAGGACTGGCTGCTGCAGAATTATCCCGTCTCCTACTTCCGCATCAACACCGACTCACGCCCCGTCTGCCGCTATCTCGACCCCCAGGCTCCACTCATGGTTGCAGCCACCGGAATCGACGACCGCGAAATGCTCAACCTCATCCTACTCAATCGCTACATCATCAGTTACGAGCCATATAACTTCAAGGGCCACGTCACTGACTTCCCTCTAACTCTGGCTTACGGCAAGAAGATCGACGCCCTCCGCCGCAAATACAAGGCCTGGCTCTGGGACGCCGAATTCCGCGACACGTTGGGCGCAACTGTCACCGCCGACGGCGCGGTCCGCCACACCGTCTTCCGCACCGCCGCCGGCAAGCGCGCCGTAGCCATCGCCAACATGGAGTCCGCCAGGACCATCGCTGCCACTCTCGACCTGCCGAACCCCGGCAAGCTGCTGGCGGCCTCGCCCGAGCAGCCCGAAGCTCGCCCGGTCTCCGCCGCCGCTCTCCAAATCCCCCCGCGCTCCGTCCTGGTCGTCATGGAGCAGTAAATGAGTCTTCCACCGGTCGCGGGCCGTGCTCCATCAGCTCGGTCCGCGACCCGGCAAAAATATCGTCCCCACTTTTCCTCAGACAGCCCGGTTTCCTCCCGCAAACGCAACAAAACGCCAAGACCGCCCGGCGACTAGAATCGTAAGTAGCCATGGCTGAATTTACCCACCTTCATCTGCATACGGAATATTCCCTGCTCGACGGCGCATGCGACGTCCAAAAGCTCGTCGACCGCGTCTCCGCCCTGGGCCAGAAGTCCGTCGCCATGACGGATCACGGCAATATCTACGGCGCGGTGCACTTTTTCAACGCCGCCAAGGAAAAGGGCATTAAGCCCATCCTCGGCTGCGAGCTCTACATCTGCAAACACGAAGATCATCGCGCTCCCGGCGAGGGCGACGAGAACAATCACCTCCTCGTACTCGCCCAGGATGAAGAGGGCTACAGAAACCTGATCCGCATTACCTCCGAGGCTTCGCTCCATGGCTTCTATCGCAAGCCCCGCGTCAGCAAGCGCTACCTGGCCGAGCACGCGCAGGGCTTGATCGGTTTTTCCGGTTGCCTCAGCGGCGAACTGTGCGAACACCTGGTTGCCGGCCACTACGACAAGGCGCGCGCCACCGCCCTGCAGTACCAGGACATCTTCGGCAAGGGCAACTTCTATCTGGAAATTCAGGACCAGGGCCTGGAAGACGAAAAGAAGATTCACGAGGCCCTCTATCGCCTTGAGCGCGAGCTGGAAATCCCGCTCGTCGCCACCAACGACTCGCACTACCTCTGCGGAGAAGATTCGCACGCGCACGACGTGATGCTCTGCGTGCAGACCGGCTCCAAGGTCCACGACAAGGAGCGTTTCCGCTTTGACAGCGACCAGTTTTTCGTCAAGAGCGCCGACGAGATGGAGCGGCTATTTCCCGATTCGCCTGGCGTGTTGCAGCGCACCATGGAGATTGCCGAGCGCTGCCAGTTCAAGCTGCACAAGGTGGATAATCCCTTTCCGGAATTTGCCGTACCGGAGGGCCACACCATCGACAGCTACTTTGAGGAGGTCTGCCGCCAGGGCTTCAAAAAACGCCTCGACACAGCGGTCCGGCAACTCGAACTGCGCGGCGTCCGGCGCAAGCAGGACCACGAGTATCAGGCCCGCCTCGAATACGAAATCGGCATCATCAAGCAGATGAGCTATTCGGGATACTTCCTGATCGTGTGGGACTTTATCAAGTACGCCCGCGATCATGGAATTCCCGTCGGCCCGGGCCGCGGATCGGGAGCCGGCTCGCTGGTCGCCTACGCAATGGAGATTACCAATGTGGACCCGCTGCAGAACGCGCTGCTGTTTGAGCGCTTCCTCAATCCTGAGCGCGTGTCCATGCCCGATATCGACGTCGACTTCTGCATGAACCGCCGCGGCGAGGTCATCGAATACGTCACGCGCAAGTATGGCCGCGAGCAGGTGGCGCAGATCATCACCTTCAACACCATGGCGGCCAAGGCGGCCATCAAGGATTGCGGCCGCGCCCTCGACATGCCTTATGGCGACGTGGACCGCATCGCCAAGCTGGTTCCGGCCACCGTCGGCATGACGCTGGATAAAGCGCTTGAAGAGGTTCCCGAACTGCGCAAGGTCTACGAGAACGACAAGGTGATTCGCGAGCTTATCGACACGGCGAAGAAGCTTGAGGGTCTGGTGCGCGGTTCCGGCGTTCATGCCTCGGCGGTGGTGATTGCGCCGCGCGCGCTCACTGAGCTGGTGCCGCTGGCCAAGACCAAGAACGACGAAATTGTCACCGCTTACGACATGAAGTCCGTCGATAAGATGGGCCTGCTGAAGATGGACTTCCTCGGCCTCACCACGCTCACGGTGATCGACGACTGCCTCAAGCTGATCGAGAAAAGTCGCGGAGAGAAGCTGGACATCCAGGCAATTCCATTCAACGATGAGGAGACGTACAAAAAGGTATTTCATTCCGCGCTGACTTCGGGCGTATTTCAGTTTGAGTCCAGCGGCATGCGCGATGTGCTGCGCCGCTACAAGCCCGATACGGTGGAGGATTTGACGGCGCTCAATGCGCTTTACCGGCCAGGTCCCATTCAGGGCGGCATGATCGACGACTTCATTGAGCGCAAGCTGGGCCGGCGCAAGGTCGAGTACATGCTTCCCGAGCTTGAAGGCATTCTCAAGGAGACCCTCGGCGTCATCGTCTACCAGGAGCAGGTCATGCAGATCTCCAACGTCCTTGCCAGCTACTCGCTGGGCGAGGCGGATCTGCTGCGCCGCGCCATGGGCAAGAAGAATGCCGCGGAGATGGCCAAGCAGCGCGAACGCTTCATGAGCGGTGCCGCTGCGCTCGGCCATCCCAAGAATACGGCAGGCGAAATCTTCGACCAGATGGACAAGTTTGCCGGGTATGGCTTCAACAAGTCGCACTCGGCCGCCTATGCCATGCTCGCTTACCAGACGGCCTATCTCAAGACGCATTATCCGGTGGAGTTCATGGCGGCGCTGCTCACCTCCGAGACCTCAAAGCCGGAGAACGTCGTCAAGTACATCGGCGAGTGCAAGGAGATGGGCATCCGCGTCGAGCCGCCGGACGTGCAGGTTTCAGGCGCGCAGTTCACGCCGCATATTACGCCGGAGGGCGAAGCTATCCGCTTTGGCCTGGCAGCCGTGAAGAACGTCGGCGGCAACGCGATTGAGTCCATCATGAAAGCGCGCGAGGAGGTGGGCGGGCGCTTCGCCAGCTTGTGGGAGTTCTGCGAGAAGGTGGACCTGCGCGTGATGAACAAGCGCGTGATCGAGTCGCTGATCAAATCCGGCGCGCTCGATTCGCTGGGCACGCGGGCGGCGCTCATGAAGTCTGTGGACAAGGCCATGGAGCGGGCGCAGAGGGCGCAACGGGATGAAGCTAAGGGTCAAAGCGGGCTCTTCGGGCTCTTCAATGAAGCGCCTGCTCCCGGCCGCGACGGAGGAAACGGCGCGGACGACTTGCCGCAGGTGCCCGATTGGGAAGAAGGCGAGCGTCTCGCCAATGAAAAAGAAGTGCTGGGCTTCTTTGTCTCCGGTCATCCGCTGGATAAGTACGCTGAAAAGCTGCACAATCTGGCCGGTGTGATTCCGGTGTCTGAGGCGCTGGAGCGCAAGCCGCCGGAGAAGCGCTGGGGATCGCAATCGGACCCGGCCGACGAAATCCAGGTTGCGGGCATGATCCTCGGTCTCAGGGTGCAGAAGAGCAAGCGGGATCAAAAACTGTATGCCCAGGCCTCTCTCGAAGATGCTACCGGCAAGATCGATCTGATCTGCTTTTCACGGGATTATGAAAGATTCTCAGGCCAGTTGAAGATTGAGGCGCCGGTCTTGGTGCGCGGTGTGTTGATGGGCGACGAAGATGCCGCGCCGAAGATTGCCTTAAGTGCGATCCAGTCGCTCGAAGAGGTGCAGGTGAAGCTGCCCGGAGCGGTACGTATACGGATCAATCTCGACCGTGCTTCAGAGGAGATATTCGCCGGGCTGAAGTCTGCCGCGGATGCCGCGCCGGGGCCTGGAAAGGTGATGGTGCATTTGCAGAAGAAGGGCGAGTACGAAGTGATCCTGGAGCCGGAAGAAATGAGCGTGGCCGCGGATCGCAGTTGGGTCGAGCATGTAGAAGAACTGGTGGGCAAGGGAACCGTGCAGGTGGTCGGCTAGAAGCGGCCATAAACCCACATGGGTCGCTGTTCTATAGGATCTCGACGTGGTCGGCAAACTCTTTGCCTGCCAGATGCAGGATTCCACGATCCAAAGTTGCCAGTTTGCCGTTGTTGTGGATGGCGAGGCCGAGCAGATAAGCGTCGGTAGTTTGGCGGTGGCCTTGCATGCGCGCAAACAGGAATTGGGTGCTGTCGATATAAGCAGGCGTGTCCGGCCAGAAGACGTGACCGGGCTGCCGGATGAAATGTTGCAAGGCATCGCGCGCTTCCTGCATATTGAAGGGGTCCAAGCCGGCTACTCCACGAAGCAATAACCGCATCAATCCGGATTGCGTGATTGGGCAGGTTGCAAAGTGTTTGTCCGCTCTGCGCAGAAACCATCGGTCCACTAGCCTGAAATCCGGATGCAAGGGCTGATGGAGAACGAAGAGCAGATTTACATCAAGCAGCAAGGTCATTGCCTTTTTCCAGCACGGTTTCCTTTAGATACGGACTGTTTCTTGCGCGGCAGGAACTTTTCCACGTACTCGCGGTCCATCTCGTCTTCCGCTCGCTTAACATCTTCAAGTGTGACGTTCACGCGGCGATAGGGCAGATCCAGAACCAGAAAGCCGTTGGCACTCTCCTTGAGCCGGGAGGGCTTCGGCTCGCTGCGCTGAATGATCCGATCGATGGCGGCGCTGGTGGATGTTCCGCTGGCGCTCTTGAACCGTTCCACAATCTCCTGTGCCTCGGGAGAGAGCGTTATGGTGGTTCTGCGGGAAGTAACGGTCTGGCGGCGCACACTTGCAACCCTGCCGCTCCGGGAGGCGTTGCGAATAGTCGCAGAGGATGGAATACTGGTGCTCATGGCAATATCATGATGCACTGTTTCTTAAAAGTATGCAAGAAAACAAAAAAAGTATGCAGATGGCATACTTACGCATCGCGAAGAAGGGAATCATGCAATTTCGCCGTCTTGGCCACGGGCCGCTGGAAGTCTCGGAGTTGAGTTTTGGAACCTGGCTCACAGTCGCCGGAGGCGTTGCGCGCGAGCAGGCCATCCGCTGCATCCATGCGGCTCTCGACCACGGTATAACGCTCTTCGATACCGCCAACCAATACGGTGCCGGCGAGGCGGAACGGGTGTTGGGTGCGGCGCTCAAGGCTTATCCGAGAGACCGATACCTGATTGCGACCAAGCTGTTCTTTCCCGTGGGAGACGAGCCGGATCAAGGGCTTTCGGCGGTGCAGATTGAGAAGCAGTTGAATCGGTCGCTCCAGCGGCTGGGCGTCGACGTGATCGATCTTTACCAGTGCCACCGCTTCGACAAGGACACGCCGCTTGAGGAGACGTTGGGCGCGCTCGACCGTGCGGTCAAGTCCGGCAAGGTGCGTGCCATCGGCTTTAGCGAGTGGCCAGCCGAGCAGATCGACGCGGCGGCCGCTATTGTGCAGGCAGGCGGCTTGACGGCGTTCTGTTCCAGCCAGCCGCAGTACTCGGTGCTGTGGCGCAAGCCGGAGCAAAATGTATTTCCAGTCTGCGCGCGGCAAGGCATCGGCAACCTCGCGTTTTCTCCCCTGGCGCATGGGGCGCTGAGCGGAAAATATGTGCCGGGCCAGCCGCCCCCGCCAGGCAGCCGCGCAGCCAGCCCGGAGATGAATCGGTTCATGGAGACTGCGGGGCGGCATTATCGCTCCGATCATCTGCTTGCGGCAGTTGCGGAGTTGAAACCGGTTGCGGCGGATCTGGGGCTTACCATGGCGCAGATGGCGCTGGCCTGGGTATTGCGGCGTCCGGAGATTGCTTCGGCCATTATCGGTGCGTCGCGGCCCGAGCAGATTGCAGACAATGTGAAGGCGGTTGGCGTACAGCTTCCGGCCGAGGCGCTGGAACGCATCGATCGCGCTGTGGGCGGGGTTGTGACGTGGGCGTAAGCTGCTAAAGGAAAGGTTGAGCAGAATGGCGATGAATGGTTCGTGGACAAGACGCGAGTTTCTCAACAATGCACTGGGTTCGGCAGCCGCACTGGCTCTGGCTGGAAAAGCACAGACTGCGTTCGCGGCAAGTGAGCGCAAATCGGCTCTGCGCGGCCGCTTCCTGACGCATGTCTCGGTGGTGCGCGTCAACCAGATTGAAGTCACTCCCAATCGCTCGATTGGCGAAGATGAAGTAGCGGACAACCGCCCGGAGCGCATTCGCGCGCGTCGCGAAGCCTTTGCGCGCGGCTGTCCCGATGGCCGCATGACCTGGGCCATCAGTTGGCTGGCCCTCAACGACGACCGGCAGCAGTACAAGGAAGAGCGCCGCCTGCTTGCCTCCTATCACGACCGCTATGGCGACGAGATTACCTTCATTCCCGGCGGCTATTTCGCGCCCATGTACGACACGCGCGCCAACATTCAGACCACCATGCACAAGTCGCTGCGGATGATCGCCGAAATGGTCGGCAGCGGCTATCGCCCGGAGTGTATCGTAGCCGGATTCATGGATGCGGAAAACCAGAGACTGCTCGCCGCCGAAGAAGGCATTCATGTCTGCCAGGGCCAGATTTGGAGCCAGCATGGTATCGACCATGGCGACGGCGACGGCGGCATCTGCTATCCCTACTATCCCAGCCGCGAGCATTACCTGAAACCCGCGCAGGGTCCGGCGGATTTCATTGACAGCGTCTGCCTTGACGGCTGGACTTGCGACTTTTTCACAGCGCGCCGCGACGGGTTTAAGGGAGGCTTCAACAGCCGTATGGGCGTCGGTCCAATCGAGACCGTGGGCAACCGAAGGCTGGGAACCATAGGCGGCCGCAAGGAGATGCTCGATACCACCGCCATGCACTTTGACCAGGGCCATGCGCTCAACGGTTTCGGCTGGGCGACGGGAATCTGGGAGGTCTCGATCGGCCACGATGAGGATCTGACTTACTGGCTGCAGGCGGTGCGGGACAAGTGGCCTGACACGCAGGTGCTCACCGAGGGCGCATTCGGCCTGGAGTGGCGCAAGCACACGCCCAGCAACGCGTCGCTCAACTACCGCTTCGACGCAAAGGGAACAGGTGCGCCCGGTTCGGAGCAGGAGTTGGAGATTCAGTGGTTCATGAATCGCGAATTCCGCCTGGCGCTCCTCCACAACTGGCAAACCGGCAGTCCACCCCTGGCAATCGACTTCACCCGCTACGATCTCCCGGCCCGCGAGCCTGAAACCTTGCAGCGGGAGTGGAGCCTGATGAACGTGCTCAATCAGAAAGGCACGCGCCCGCAGGACCAGCCCATCCGGCTCGGCCAGTTGAGTGTCTCGGATCAGCGTCGCATCTTTGCGCGTTACCCGGAGCTCAGGAAACTGGCTTGAACATATCCCGCTCGGCTCTCTCGAAGCGAGTGAGTACTGGACCTTACGCCTGGCAAAGCCGTTGCGCCCATCGCCGTACGTCTTCGGCCTTGAGCGGTTTGCCATCGGCTTCGCTGGCAGCCAACTGCACGGCCAGGCTGCCGATGGTCGAGCTCTCCGTCTGCCCAATCTCAACCGGCAATCCGGTGCGCTTTTCGGTCAGCAGCACTAGCAGCTTGTTCCGGTTGGCGCCGCCCAGCATGTGAATACGCTCCATCTTGCGCCCCAGCATCTTCTCCAGGCTGGCGAGCGAAGACGCGTAGCGCGCTGCCAGGCTCTCGAAGATCGTGCGTGCAAAGATGGGCTCGTTTCCGGCCACGTCGGGAATGGCCGTGAATCCCAGCCGCGTCAGTTCGCTGTTGATGCGCTGCGGCATATTCGAGTCCAGCATCAGCGTCTCGGAATCCATGTCCAGCAATCCCGGAGCCTTGCACTCGGCAGCCTTTTGAATCAGATTTTCGATGGTCCACGGCCGGCCTTCGGTGCTCCATGCTTCCATGGATTGCTTCAGCAGCCACATGCTGTTGATGAGGGTGTGAAAACACAACTCGCCGGTCGCCGCGCCCAAGTTGGTGTAGCCCGCGTCAAACGCCACGCGCGTGGTCACAGGCACGGTGGTCAGTGTCCCCACCAGCGACCAGGTTCCCGAACAGATATAGAGCGTGGAACTCAGGTCGGTGGGTATCCCGGCGATGGCCGAAGCAGTATCGTGGCAGGCCGGCGCAATCAGTTGCGTTTCCTTGAAGGCGTCCAGCGCGGCCAGTCGACCTTTTAGTCGCCCAAGAACGGTTCCGGCGCGAACCATCTCCGGCGCGGCGTCCAGGGGAAGATTGAGACGCTTGAATACTTCCGGTGACCAGTCTCGCGTCACCAGGTCCACCAGCCCGGTGTGGGTGGCCTGCGTGTACTCTGACACACGCCGCCCGCCCAGCCAGTACAGAACGTACTCCGGCATCATTACCCACGGCGCGTGCGGATCGATGCCGGCTTCCGGGTCGGTCAGCAATTGGTAAACGGTGTTGATGCGCAGCGGCAGCACGCCGGTGCCCTGGTAGAGTTCGTGCGGCGGGAAGATCCGGTCTGCTGCTTCCTTGGTGGCAAGGGTGCGCTCATCGCGGTAGCAGAACGGGTCGCGCAGCGGGCTTCCGTCGGGAGCCAGGCGCACGTAGTCTACGCCCCAACTGTCCACGGCGATTGAAGCAATGCCTTCCGGCGCGGCTTCCGCGGCCTTGCGTAGCCCAACTTCCAGTCCGGCAAGAATGGCGCCCAGGTCCCAATAGAGCGATGCCCCGCGATGCACCGGACCATTTGGAATCCGATGGATCACTTCGATTTCCGGTTTGCCGCTCTTCCAGCGGAGCAGGGAAACGCGGCAGCTTTCCGCGCCTAAATCAATGGCAATTCGTGCAGGTTCTTGCATCACAGCCGTTCATCTCCGGTAACGCTTACCGCAAAAATGCATCCGTCAATCCGCCGTCCACGGGAATCAGGTGGCCGGTCGTGCAGCGCGCCCGAGGGCTGGCCAGAAACAGAATCGCCTCCGCGCAGTCGGACGGGTCGATGGGCTGCATGGTCAGCGTGCGCTCGGCGTAGAAACTGGCCAGCAGTCCGCGCAGCTCTTCGTCGCTCAGTGAATCATCGAACGGAATATTGTAATTCGTCAGCGAGGTCCGCACCCGTTCGCGCGGAAACATCGTCGATCCCTTCACTACCGTAGCCGGGCTGATGCCGTTGACGCGCACCCGCGGCGCCAGTGAAACGGCAAGCTCCCGAATCAGGTGCGACAGGGCAGCCTTGCTCACGTCGTACGCCTCGCTGCCGCGCTTGGGAACCACCGCGTTGGCTGAACTGGTAAAGACAATGGACCCGTCCAAGCCCTGTTCGGCAAAGACCTTGGCAGTCTCGTCGGCCAGCAGGTAGTTGGCTGTCACGTTGATGTCCAGCGTTGTGGCCCACATTCCATCGGGAGCCACGCCGTCCGCCGAAGTTGGAAACAGGGCCGCCGTATTGATGAGAATATCCACGCCGCCAAACGCCGCCACCGTACTCCTCAGCGCCCCGGCAATCGCATCGCGGCAGCGAATGTCCACGGCTGTGCTCGCGGTAAACTCCGGCGAAGTGACAGCCTTCAACTCATCAACTACGCGGGCAACGCCGGCCTCGTCGCGGTCGGCCACAACCACGTGCGCGCCACGTGCGGCAGCCAGCAGCGCCACCGCGCGGCCAATCCCGCTGGCTCCGCCCACTACCAGGGCAATGCGCCGGCTCAGTTCTTTCTCCGGCGGCTGCCGCCGTATCTTGGCCTCTTCCATGGCCCAGTACTCAATGCGAAACGCCTCAATCGCCGGCAGCGCCACGTAATTCGTGCACACCTTGAAGCTCTCCGGCGCCATGCCTTTCCCGCACTGCGGCAGCGTTCCGCTCACTTCGCCTTCGTCCAGCAGCGTCGCGCCTTCCATCACGTGAATCGCGTTGGTGTAAAACTCGCCGGTGATGCGCGCCTCGGTTTTGTTCTTGCCAAAGCTGAACATGCCCAGGCCTTGAATCAGCACGATCGTCGGGTTGGGATCGCGCAGTGCCGGCGAATCCGGCGTGGCAAAGGAGTGGTAATACGCTCCGTACTGTTCGCGGTACTGCACCAGCGCGTGCTCGATCTCCTGTTTGAGCTGACCCAGATTCGCCTCCGCCGTCCAAGGCACAAACAGCGGCCGGATTTTGGTGCGGATAAAGTGATCGGGGCAACTGGTGCCCAGGAATGACAAATTTTTTGCATCGGCAGAGTTCACGAACTGCAGCACGTCGGGCGCATCGGTAAAGCTGGCAATCCAGCGCTTCTGCGCGCTCACGCGGCCGCGCAAAAAAGGCGCAATCTGCACGGCAAGTTCCTTGCGGTCTACGCGCGCGGGCACGGCCTCGCCACCAAAGCGCGTCTCGCCCTTGGCGATTCCATGCCGCTGAATGAACTGCCCAATCTGGTCGATCACCGTGAGCGTGCTCAGGTAGCATTCGCGCTGCGTCTGGCCCCAGGTAAACAGTCCATGCCCACCCAGCACAATGCCGTCGCATCCGGGATTCTCCTCGACTGCCCGCCGCATCATCAGCCCCAGCTCAAAGCCTGGGCGCTGCCACGGCAGCCAGATCAGCGAGTGGTTGAACTCGCGGTTGAACTCCTCCATCTTGCTTTTGCCGTTGGCCGAGGCGGCCAGCGCGATGCCCCAGTCCGGGTGCAGGTGATCCACATGCGGGAAGGGAAGAAATCCATGCAGCGGCGTGTCGATGGAAGCTGCCACCGGATTGCCGCGGAAGGCGCACAGCGGGTACATCGCCACCATGTCGTCTTCCGTATCCACGCCCTTGTAGCTGTGTTCCAGCGCCAGCAGTTTGTGCTGGTACAGGGTTGCAAAGCCGGTGCGCTTGATGCTGCCCAGGTCGCCGCCTGAGCCTTTCACCCAAAGCACCTCCACCGTCTCGCCGCTCAGCGGGTCCGTATCGCCGATCTTTGAGCTGGTATTGCCACCGGCAAAGTTGGTAATGCGCAGGTCGGAGCCAAGCAGGTTTGAGCGGTAGCGCAGCAGCTCCGGCTCATCGAGGGTTGCGGCAACGCTGGAGTCCCAGCGGTCTTCAAGAAATTTCAGGGCGGGGGAAGTCAATGTCATAATACACCACTCTACGGGGATTTGGAGAGACTTGGTCAAGTTGCACTTTCGTTTTCCGCCGCCAGCGTTTCCGGCGTCACCGTGCGGTGGCGCACGTAGTTGTACGGCGGCACAATATTACCGCGCAGCAGGGCAATGCCCAGTTGCATAAGTCGCGGACCGTAGGTTTCAACTTCGTGTGAGATGGAGCCGATAAGAGCGCCGGTGCCCTTGCGCATCTCCTCCAGCGCCTCAGGTATGCAGTCCTGGCCGGCGATGGCGAAGTCCGGCTCGCAGCCCAGTTCGCGCACCGCGTCCAGAACGCCCAGGGCGCTGGAATCGGTGGCGGCCGCTACCAGAATGCGTTGCCCGCTTGCATGGGCGCGGAGAAATTCTTTCATGGCCAGCCGGCTGGGCTCTCGCATTCCGCGTCCCTCGATCTGGAGAAAGTGACTGGGGCCCAAATCCGTCAGCCGCTCGCGGATTCCGTCGAAGGCGCCGCTGATCCGGCTCTGCACCACGCTGCCGGCCTCGCTGAATCCCACGCCCACCACCCGGTCCACCTTTCCTTTCCAGGTGCGCTGTGCGTAATGCGCCAGCAGCAAGCCGGCTTCGTAGCCCACTTCAAAGTTGTCCACGCCAAAGTAGGTCGAATTCGGGTGAGGAATATCGATCGCGACCAGCGGAATATCGGCCTTCTTGAAGATGTGTGCCACGCGCGGCGCAACTGCTTCCTCAACCTGAAACTCCAGCACCAGGTCCACATGCTTGGCAACAAATTCCTCGGCGTTGCGGACGGCAATATCTGCGTCGTAGCGGTTGTCCAGCGCCAGTAATTCCACGCCGGCGGCTGCCGCGGCTGTTGCAATGCTGTGGGCAACCGCCACGGAAAAAGGCATGTCCGCGCTCTGCGCCGCAAAGCCGAACCGCAGCCTCTTGGGGCGCGAAACCAACCGGTATTGCCCGCCCTGCCCCTGTGCCACGTAGCCGCGGTGTACCAGCGTCTTCAGAATGCGATAAACACTGGTCTTGGAGATCTGCGTCTTCTGGTACACATCCTCCAGGGTCAGCGCGGTATGGTTCTGCTCCAGCAGCTCGATCACGTCGAGTGCCTTCGACAGAATGGGAATCAGGTAGAGCCGCTTGATCTTTGCCTTGGCCAACCGTTGGTCTCCGTGTTTGCGCGTCCGTTCAACAACCCATCGGGAAAGCAGAACTCAGCCCTCAGGCGTAGCTGCCCACGGCAGATTGACGGCTGCCTCTCTCGCGCGCAATGCGTTCCACATAGCCGCTGTCGCGCAGAGCCGCCAGCGGATCGGCGGGTAATCCGCGTGCTTCTCTCCAGGCCGCGGCCAGCGGGCGCACATCGGTCCAGAATGCGCCGCGGAAAAGCTCTTCGGCCGCCACCAGATCGCAGGACTGCTGATACACCGCCAACTGCTCGCGGTCCACCAGCGCGGCCTTCAGATAAAGTTCCTGCGCCGTTACCACGGTCTGCACCATGGCCTCGATCTTGCCCTTCAGGTTGTGGCTCTGGTCGATCATGTACGCAATGTCCAGCGCCAATCCGTCCGTGGCTGCGGCGTGAATCTCGTGGAAGATGCGGAAAATCTGGTAGGGATCGATCGAGCCCAGCGTCAGGTCGTCGTCGGCATAACGCCGGTCGTTGAAGTGGAACCCGCCCAGCAGGCCGGTGTAGAGCAGCCAGGCCACGATCTGCTCGATGTTTTGCGAGGTATAGTGGTGGCCCGTATCCACCAGCACGCGGGCCTGCGGACCTGCCATGCGCGCAAAGTGTGAAGACATGCCCCAGTCGGCAATGTCGGTGTGATAAAAAGCCGGCTCAAACGGCTTGTATTCCACCAGCAGCCGCTGGTTCGGCGCTAAATGGTCGTGGCAGGTGCGCAGCCCCTCTTCAAGCCAGCCGATCCGCTTGCGGATGCTCTGTGTCCCCGGATAATTCGAGCCGTCGGCCATCCACAGCGAAAGATCGCGCGAACCCAGCGCCTTGGCAATCTCGATCGAGTCCAGCATGTGGTCCAGAGCTTGTTTGCGGATCGCTGCCGAGGGATTGCAGAGCGATCCGTACTTGTATTCCTGGTCCTGGAAGAGGTTGGGGTTGATGGCGCCCGAGCGCACGCCGAAGCGCCGTTCCATCTCTTTCACCACGGGCACGTCGGCCACGCCGTTGGGCAGATCCCAAAGCACATGCAGCGCCAGCGTGGGCGTCACCCCGGTCAGCCGGTTCACCTCCGCCGCGTCGGCAAATTTCTCCTCAATGGTGGAGGCGGCTGCAGCCTGAACAAACTTCCCAAAGCGCGTGCCCGTGTTGGCGAAACCCCACGAGGGAATCTCGATCTTGAAAGAATCCAGGGCCTTCGCTGCCTGGTCGAATGTTGCGGATTCCGATTGCTTCATGGTGGTTCGTCCCTTGCTGGCCAGATTGTTCTGGTCTCAATATGTTCCGGTCTCAGTTCACTGTCGGTTGCGCACTCTGGTCCCGCACCAGGATCACATGCAAAAATCGCGGCCCGTGGACGCCCTTGATGCGTGTCATTTCAATGTCGGCCGTGGCGCTCGGGCCTGAAATCCACGTAACCAGTTTCGGCGGTCCCGGGCAGCGGTCGAAGTACTCCGGCAGCGTCTCCACCACCTGGCTGGCGCGCAAAATGCACAGGTGCCAGTCGGGAAGCAAGCTCAGCACGCGCCGGCCTTCGGCGGCGGAGTGGTGCAGCACAATCGTTCCCGATTCGGCAACGCCGCAAAACGACGCGGTAACCACGCCTTCAACCTGTTCTATCTCGGCGTTGGCCAGATCGCGGTCCATCTTCCAGTTGAAGCCGGTGGCCAGCCACTCTGCGGGCAGTCCGGCGGGTGCAACAAAGGTGTGCTTGCCGCTAGCCGCAAGCTGCGAGGCGATGGCGGCGGAAAGATCCTCCGGCGTCGACTCCACTACCTCTGCGTCGTATTCGCGCAGGCGCTCAATCATCAGCGCGATGCGGGCTTCGGCATTCATCTTGCCTTGGCGGGTGTAGGTGCGGGGCAGTTCCGCATAAGCTTCCGCACGTTGCGCGGCGCCCTTCGCCACGGATTCGGTTGCGGTGTGAATCGCGCCGAGAATGCGTTGCCGGGAAGGAACAGGGCTGCTCATTTTGCCTCCTTGCCCGGCTCTGAGCCGCGCGCCGCCCACCATTCGTGGAAGGTCTGGTTGGGTAGGCCGCGCAGGTCGCGCGTCTGCGTCCATTTGCCGCCGACGCTGGGCATCGAGTGAATCCAGCCGTCCTTGCGCGTAACCAGCTTCGCGCCGATGCGCCCGAAAAACTGCGCCGTATGAAAGATCCAGGCCCGTGAGAACAACAGGTTGGCAATGCGCAGGCCCAGGTACATGGGATCGAAGAATCGTACGCCCTGTTTGCGCTCCTGGTTCACCGCCTCGGCGCGCAGGTCCAGCAGCACCTCGGGAATGTTGATCTTGACCGGGCAAACCTCGTAGCACGCGCCGCACAGCGAAGAGGCAAAGGGCAGTGTCTGCGCGTGGTGCATCTCCATCAGTTGCGGCGTAAGAATCGCCCCGATGGGTCCTGGATAAACCGATCCATACGCGTGACCGCCCGTCTGCCGATACACCGGGCAGGCATTCATGCAGGCCGCGCAGCGAATGCACTTCAGCGTCTGCCGCTCCTTGGGCTTCGCCAGAATCTTCGACCGCCCATTGTCCAGCAGAACCACATGGAAGCGTTGCGGTCCGTCGCCCGGAGTGACCCCGGTCCACAGCGAGGTGTAGGGATTCATGCGCTCGCCCGTAGCCGACCGCGCCAGCACCTGCAGCATCACTTCCAGGTCCTGATAGCGCGGCAACACCTTCTCAATGCCCGCCAGCGTAATCATGGCGTGGGGCAGCGTCAGGCACATCCGCCCGTTGCCCTCCGACTCCACCACCGCCACCGAGCCGGTTTCCGCAATCAGAAAATTAGCCCCGCTGATCGCTGTCGGAATCGTCAGAAATTTCTGCCGCAAATACATCCGTGCCGCGTTGGTCAGCGCCTTCGGATCGTCGGACAGATGTTCCAGCCCCATCCGCCGCGCAAAAATCTCGCGCACCTGGCTGCGATTCACATGCAGCGCCGGAACCACGATGTGCGAAGGCTCCCCGTCACCAAGCTGCAAAATAATCTCCGCCAAATCGGTCTCGTAAGCCTTGATGCCGTTGGCCTCAAGAAACGGATTCAGTTGAATCTCCGCTGAAGTCATCGTCTTGATCTTGATGACTTCGCTCGCGTTCTCCTGCCGTAGCAAATCCAGAATGATCCGGCGCGCCTCTTCCGCGTCCGCTGCCCAGTGCACCTGCCCGCCTGCCGCAGTGCAACGCTCCTCGAATAGTTCCAGGTAGAAGCCCAGATTTTCCAGCACATGCGTGCGAATCGCCGACCCCGCGGCACGCAAATCCTGCCAGTCGGTCTTCTCGGCCACCAGCCTGCCACGCTTGCCTTGGATCACGTCGATCGCGTGCGCCACATTCTTGCGCAGTTGCGGATTCCGCAGCGTCTGCGCCGCCGCCTCAGGAAACGGCGCTGCAAGTCTGGGGTCCAGTTCCGGTCGATCTGTCGCAGCGTGGCTCATGCGCATGCCTCCGCGGGTTCCGTCTCCGTGCTGGCCAATATCTGCGCCATGTGAATCGTCTTCATCCCCGCATATTGCCGGTGCATCGCGCCGCCCAGGTGCATCAGGCAACTGTTGTCCAGCGCCGTGCAGTACTCGGCCCCGGTCGCCATCACGTCCTGCAGCTTCACGGCCAGCATCGCCGACGACACCTCGGCATTTTTCACTGAAAACGTCCCGCCGAAGCCGCAGCACCTGTCCGTATTCGCCAGCGGCGCCTGGTCCAGTCCGCGCACCTTGGCCAGTAGCCGGTAAGGCCTGTCGCCCAGGTGCAGCGCGCGCACCCCGTGGCAGCTCGCGTGGTAGGTCACGCGGTGCGGAAAGTACGCGCCCACGTCCTCCACGCCCAGCCGGTCAATCAGAAACTCGCTCAGCTCGTACACCCGGGGTAACAGAGCCGCGAACTGTTTCCGCAGATCCTCGTTGCCCATCTCTTCAATCAGGCCGGGGTATTGGTCGCGCATCATCGCCACGCACGACGACGAAGGCACTACCACCGTCTCCGCATCCTGGTAGAGCCGCACCAGCCGCTTGGCCTGTGAGAAAGCTTCCCCGCGAAACCCCGTATTGGCGTGCATCTGGCCGCAGCAGGTCTGTTTGGATTTGAAGTCCAGATCCACTCCCAGCCGTTCCAGCAGCCGCACCACCGCGCGACCGGTCTCCGGGAAGAGCGTGTCGTTATAACAGGTAATAAACAGAGAAGCGCGCATGACAGGCACCATTTCTTGCCAAACAGCAACCGATAAAGCGCAGATTCATGCGAAAAATGGCATGATCCGGCAGAGGAATGATATTCGATAGAAATACGAATTGTCTATTGCAATCTCCCGCCCGGATTTCCATCAGCCCGCGCCGCATCTCCTCCATCTCATCCCTCGAATCTGCATGAAACCCAGGCGGCACGATGAGCCGGGCTTTCTGCCATCGTCGCCCATTCTGTACGGCTGCTGGTTGCGGTCCCAGCTCTTTTTGCGCCCCAGTCAACCGATAGGTTGCATTCCCGTCTATACAAAGTACTTGCTTATCTGTCAGCTTGTGTCTCTCTCTCCTTGTGATTGTTTCTCCAGGGCTTCATGCTGCTTCATGTTTATGCAATTTTGGGATTCGCTGCATGGAACTGGGGATGGAATATTCCCTCACCGCGTGACATTTCCTTCATTTTGCGGTGAAATTGTCCACCCGGTGTTTTTCAAGGAAGCCTTGGGATTATGATTCAGCTACGCGCAAGTTCCCGGCTTTGTGGCTGGTGTACGAATGACTTGGCGGAATTTTGAAGAAACTCGGCAACTTTCTGTTGATTCGAGGGTTGTCTCCAACGAAAGGGATAAGGACATTCATGTCTAATCTGCGTTCGCTTCCCCTCTGTGTACTGGCCTGCGCAATGCTCTGCACCACGGCAGCAACGGCCCAGAAGATCACTCCCGCCGTCCGTATCGTCAACCAGATAGACGAAAGCCAGCTTGTCCCGCTCAAGGGAACCGTGCACCCGCTGGCCAACGCCAGAAACGATCGCGGAGCCGTGCCTGAAAGCCTCCAGCTAGAGCGCATGCACCTGGTCCTCTCGCGCAGCGCCAGCCAGGAAACCGCTCTGCGCCAGTTGATCACCGAGATGCACACCCCGGGCAACGCCAACTACCACAAGTGGCTCACGCCCGCCCAGTTCGGCGCCCAGTTCGGTCCCTCTGACCAGGATATTGCCACCGTCACCACCTGGCTCACCAACCACGGCTTCAGTGTGGCCGGCGTCAACCCCGGCCGGCAGACCATCGAGTTCTCAGGCAACGCGGCGCAGTTGCGCACTGCCTTCCATACCCAGATTCACAAGTACGCAGTGAACGGCGAAACCCACTTTGCCAATGCCGGCGATCCGCAGATTCCCGCCGCCCTGGCCCCGGTCGTAGGCGGCTTTGTCTCGCTCAACAACTTCCGGTTGAAAAGCTTCAACCACTACCTCGGCAAGGCCGCATACGACCCCTCCACCGGAACGGCCACACCGCAATGGACCATCGGCGGCGGTACTGCGACTACTGACAGGTTCGTCCTTGCCCCCCAGGACTTTTACGTTCAGTACGACTTGACGCCGCTCTATACCGCGGGAACCAACGGTACTGGCCAGACCATCGCCATCATCAACGACTCCAACATCAATGTTGCCGTGGCCAATCAGTTCCGCACCCTCTTCAGCCTTCCCGCCAACCCGCCGCAAGTCATCATTGATGGCAACGACCCCGGCATCGACGGCATCAACAATCCGGACGGCCCCAATGGCGACTCCAGCGAAGCCTATATCGATGTCGAGTGGGCCGGAGCGGTTGCGCCCAATGCCACCGTCGACCTGGTCGTCGCCGCCGACACGGCGCTCGAGAGTGGCCTGATTCTGGCCGCCGAGCACGCCGTCTACGGGAACATCGCGCCCGTCATGAGCCTGAGTTTCGGCAATTGCGAGGCCGGTCTGGGAAGTTACAACAGTTTTCTGAACAATCTGTGGGAGCAGGCCGCGGCCCAGGGCATCACTGTCATGGTCTCCTCCGGCGACGCCGGCTCGGCCACCTGCGACAACGACAATTCGCAGTACTACGCAGTCAACGGCCAGGCGGTCAACGGTTTTGCCTCCACGCCCTACAACGTCGCCGTGGGCGGAACCGACTTCTATTACAGCGATTACGCAACCGGCGGCGCCAGTGTCGCCACTTATTGGAACACCACCGCCACCAACACCACCCCCGGCCAGTCCATCATCGCTGCCAAAGCCCCCATTCCCGAGCAACCCTGGAACGACAGCCAGTTCGGCGACAACATCCGCAGCGTGTATACCAGCAGCGGCAACCTCGCAACCAGCATGGCCGGCGGCGGAGGCGGATCCAGCGTTGTGTATACAACCAAGCCCGCCTGGCAAACCGGATTCGGTGATACCGTCCGCGATCTGCCCGATGTCTCGCTCTTCGCCGCCAATGGCCTCAATTACAGCTACTACCCCGTCTGCTGGGCAGACGGCGATTGCCAGGCGGTTACAAGCGGCACGGTGCAGATCTCCGGCTTCGGCGGCACCTCCGTTGCTTCGCCCGCTTTTGCCGGCGTCATGGCGCTCGTCAATCAGAAGTATGGCCGCCAGGGGCAGGCGAACACCGTACTTTATCCGCTCTCGAAGCAGTATGCGCAAGCCTTCCACGACGTGACGGCCGGCTCCAACTCCGTGCCCTGCGCTTACTCGGCCACGGCAAGCCAGAACTCACTGGACTGCATCGCCGCTCCCACCGCCCTTGCCTACACCGTCACCGATCCCTCATACGGCACGGCCACTGAAGGCCAGATCGGCGCCGGCGCCACCCCGGAATACAACGCCGCGGTCGGCTACGACGAGGCCAGCGGCCTGGGCTCGGTAGACGCCAATGTCCTGGTCACCGACTGGAACAAGGTCACCTTTGCCTCCACCGGGACCACGCTCGCCATCTCTCCGTCCACCACCTTTACCCACGACACGGTGGTCACCCTCAGCGGCAAAGTCACCGGAACTCCCACGCCCACCGGGAACGTTGCGCTGATGACAGACAGCTCTGAGCCCATCAATCAGGCACAGACGTATTTCACGCTGGACAACACCGGATCCTATTCAAGCACCGTTCAGTACCTGCCCGGCGGCACGTATAACATCTGGGCGCACTATAGCGGCGATGTCAACAACGCGCCCAGCGATTCCGCCAAAACTTCGATTACCGTGAACAAGGAAGCCAGCGTAGCCTACTTCAATGTCGTGGATGTGTCGACAGGCCAAACAAACACGGCGGTCATTCCTTCAGGCACAACCGGCATCCCCTACGGTACCCAACTCATCCTCAGTGCCCAGGTATTGCCATCCGCCTACTACACCCAGTGCGTCAACGTCACGACTGTGCCCACAAGCTGCAACTCGTTCAGTTACACATACCCCAGCGGCACTATCACGTTTACCGATAGCGGTACCCCCATCAACACGGCCGTCATCAACGCGGAAGGCGATGCCGAATTCAATGCCCCCTGGGGTGTTGGAAGCCACTCGGTCACCGTCAATTATGCGGGCGACCAGAGCTACACTGCATCCAGCGGCGTGCCGGTTTCGCCCTTTACGTTCAGCATTGCCGCGGACACGCCGAGCATTCTGCTTAACAGCCCCATCGAAAGCTCCACCGCCACCTTGACCTACGGCGCCGGGCAGCCGACGGTTTTCACCGTTGGAATTGAAAACAACGCCAACAGCACAAACGAGAGCAAGTACAGCGTTGGCTACTCCGTTCCAGTCAATTCCCCCACAGGTACCGTCACCGTGACCGGCTTGCCCGGAGTATCTGCCACACCGGTAACCCTGGTTCCGGCCACCGATCCATACAGTACCTCTCCTGAAGGCGTGGCTACCTTCACCGTTCCCGCAACCGCGGCTGCCGGCGCTTACTCCGTCAGCATCAGCTACACCAGCGGAGACGGCAATTACGCCAACACTTCGGGCTCCGGCACGATCACCATCACCGCGCCCACCGGCCTCGCTTCCACAACCGCCGCCAGCTATACCGGCAGCGTCTCGCCTACGACAAAGATCTCCGTCACCGGTACCGTCACCGGCCAGGGCACCAAGGCGCCCACCGGGTCCGTTCAGTTCTATTCGTCCGGCTACATTCTGGGCAGCGTGAATCTGGTTCCCGGCTCCTCGGGCGACGTTTCCACATTCACCGAGACGCTGGACAGCCAGAGCCTGTTCCAGGGCGCAAACCTCATCACTGCTCAATACTCCGGCGATGCGACCTATGCGCCGTCCGCCGCGACCCTCAACCCCATCACCAGCCCGCTTTCCGACTTCACGCTGACGCCGGCCACCACCATTGTTCCGGTAAATGCGGGCAGCAGCGCCACTGATACCATCAACCTTGCCTCCGTGAATGGCTTTAGCGGTGCGGTCACCTTTACCTGCACGGCGGCCACCGGTACCACCTGCTCGATTACCTCTCCGGCCACACTGGCCAGTGCCGGCAGCACCACGGCAACGCTCACAGTCAGCGCTCCGTCCGCAACTACGAGCGGAAGCTACAATGTGTCGATCGTCGGAACCTCGGGCGCTTTCGTCCACACGCTGGCACTCACGGCTGCGGTCCATGCTGCGCCTTTTTATCCCGCAACCACCACATCCACCTTGTCCGTAACTCCTGGTGCAACCACGGGCAACACGGCGCCAATCACCATTACTCCCGGGCTTGGCGGGTTTAGCGGTACGGTAACGCTGGCTTGCTCCATCAGCCCTCAAGCCGCAAACGATCCCGCCACGTGCAGCCTCAGTCCAGCTTCTGTCACTCTCAGCGGAACTACGGCTCAAACCTCCACGCTGACCGTGAACACCATGGCGGCCGTTGCGCTCAACCACCCGATGAACTTGTTCTGGCCATCCACGGGCGGAGCGGTGCTGGCAGTGGCGTTTTTCTTCGGAATCCCGAAGCGGCGGCGTAACTGGCTGGCGATGCTAGGGCTGCTGGTCCTGTTCGTTTCCGGTGCGGCCATCGGCTGCGGTGGCGGCGGCGGTAATGGTACCGTTTCAACTGGGAATCCTGGCACCTCGGCTGGAAGTTACACAGTGACTGTTACCGCAACTTCAGGCAGCAATACAGAAACAACGACGTTTACACTCACGGTGATTTAGACCGTCTTGAAGAGCGCGTTGGGCTGGCCCTTCCCTCGGGAAGGGCCAGGCTGTTTATGGAAGGCAACACCTGCGCGTGAGAAGGGGAGAACCCGCACAGGGAAAAGCGGAACGCAAAAAGACTGGGCAAAGGAAGGTTGCTCCTTTGCCCAGTCTTTTTGCGTTCCAGTTCCGTGTCGGTTGCAGGCGGGGAAGCCTCTGATTCTCTCGCAAACTCTCCTTATTGGCTTATGCTGTCCAGGTCCAGGTTCAGTTCCAGCACGTTCACGCGGGGTTCGCCCAAGAACCCGAGCTGGCGCTGCGTAATGTGCTTTTCGATCAGCGCGCGCACGCGGTCGTCGCTGAGCTTGCGCGCCTGGGCCACGCGCGGCGCCTGGAAGGTTGCTGCGTCGGGCGTAATGTCCGGATCCAGACCGGAGGCGGAAGTCGTCACCAGGTCGATCGGCACGGGATGTCCGGGATTCTCCACCGCCAGCTTGTCGATCGACCCCTGAATCCGGTCGACCAGTGTCTTGCTCGACTGGGCAAGGTTTGACCCGCCGGAAGCGGTGGCGTCATAGCCGTTGCCCGCCGCCGAGGGCCTGGGATGAAAGTACCGGTCTGAGGTAAAGCTCTGTGCCAGCAGCCTGGAGCCAATGATCTGGCCGTTCTTCAGGATCAGGCTGCCGGCGGACTGTTTGGGAAAAATCACAGCCGCGATGCCGGTAACCAGCAGCGGGTAGCCCAGGCCCAACAGGACCGTGGTAATCAGGGTGAAGCGGATTGAGGTCTTCCAGATGGAATGCACGATTGAATCTCCTTGCGGGGCGGGCTGGGGCCCCCATATCAAGCCAGGTGCACAGCTACCAGAAACAGGTCGATGGCCTTGATGCCGAAGAAGGGCACAATAATGCCGCCCAGACCGTAAATCAGCAGGTTGTTGCGCAGCAGAATTTCGGCAGCCTTGGGCTCGTATTTCACGCCCTTCAGGGCCAGCGGAATGAGGGCCACGATAATCAGCGCGTTGAAGATCACGGCCGAGAGAATGGCCGAATGCGGCGAATGCAGATCCATGATGTTCAGCGCGCCCAGCACCGGGAACACCCCGGCAAACATCGCCGGAATGATGGCGAAGTACTTGGCCACGTCGTTGGCGATCGAGAAGGTGGTCAGCGCGCCCCGCGTCATCAGGAGCTGCTTGCCGATCTCCACAATCTCAATCAGCTTGGTGGGGTTGGAGTCCAGGTCCACCATGTTGCCGGCTTCCTTCGCCGCCTGCGTGCCGGAGTTCATGGCCACGCCCACGTCGGCCTGTGCCAGCGCCGGCGCGTCGTTGGTGCCGTCTCCGGTCATGGCCACCAGCTTGCCCTTGGCCTGCTCGCGCTTGATCAGGTCCATCTTGTCCTTCGGCTTGGCTTCAGCCAGAAAGTCGTCCACTCCCGCTTCGCGTGCGATCACCGCCGCCGTCAGCGGATTGTCGCCGGTAATCATGATCGTGCGGATGCCCATCGCGCGCAGCCGGGCCAAACGATCCTTCAGGCCCCCCTTGACGATGTCCTTGAGATAGATGACACCGAGCGCCGCAGCGTTTTCAGCGACGACAAGGGGCGTTCCGCCGGCGCGGGCAATCTCCTCCACTGAGTCGCGCACCTTCTGCGGCAGCGAACTGCCCTGGTCTTCCAGAAAGCGGGAGATGGCGTCAACCGAGCCTTTGCGGATGCGTGTGCCCGGCAAATTGACGCCGCTCATCCGTGTCTGTGCGGTGAATGGAACGAACTCGGCGTGAATGCCCACCAGGTCGCGGCCGCGCAGGTTGTACTTCTCCTTGGCCAGCACCACGATGGAGCGGCCTTCGGGCGTTTCATCTGACAGTGATGCAAGCTGCGCGGCGTTGGCCAGCCGCTCCGGGCTCACATCAGGTGCGGTCATGAACTCCGTAGCCTGGCGGTTGCCGAGCGTGATGGTGCCGGTCTTGTCGAGGAGCAGAGTGTTTACGTCCCCAGCAGCCTCGACGGCGCGCCCGCTCATGGCCAGGACGTTATATTGCACCAGCCGATCCATGCCGGCGATGCCGATGGCCGAGAGCAGTCCGCCGATGGTCGTGGGAATCAGACAGACCAGCAGCGATACCAGCACAAACACGGTCTGGGGCGCCTTGGAATACATGGCAAAAGGCTGCAATGTAACCACAGCGAGCAGAAACACGATTGTCAGGCCGGAGAGCAGAATGCTGAGCGCAATCTCGTTCGGGGTTTTCTGCCGGGTGGCGCCCTCGACCAGCGCAATCATGCGGTCCAGGAAGGTCTCGCCGGGGTTGGAGGTGATGCGCACCTTGATCCAGTCCGACAAAACTTTCGTCCCGCCGGTAACTGCCGACCGGTCGCCGCCTGCCTCGCGGATCACGGGAGCCGATTCGCCGGTGATGGCCGATTCGTCCACCGAGGCGACGCCTTCGATGACCTCGCCGTCGCCGGCGATATAGTGGTTGGCCTCGACGTAAATCACGTCTCCTGCCCGGAGCAGTGCGCTGGCCACGTCTTCAAGGCCGCCGTCGGCCGTGTAGCGCTTGGCAACGGTCTCGCCCTTGGCCTTGCGCAGGGTGTCGGCCTGGGCCTTGCCGCGGCCCTCGGCCATGGCCTCGGCAAAGTTGGCGAACAGCACCGTGAACCACAGCCAGAGGGTGATCTGCAGGTTGAAGCCCAAGCCGGGGCGGTGATGCACCATGTCGTCAATCAGCAGCGCCGTGGTCAGCACGCTTCCAACTTCGACCACAAACATCACCGGGTTCTTGACCATGCCGCGGGGGTCGAGCTTGCGCACCGAGTCCAGCAGCGCCTGGGCCATGATTTCCGTATTCCAGAGACTTTTCTTTTCAGCCATGACAGTCCGTTTCGCCTTTTCCTGATGCGGTGTGGGGTTCAGTTAGAAGAGCTGTCCTGCCTTCAGAACCAGGTGTTCCAGGATCGGTCCCAGGCTTAGCGCCGGGAAGAAGGTCAATGCGCTCAAAATGAGGATCACGCCGATCAGCAGCACGGTGAACAGAGATGTGTTCACCGGGAAAGTCCCGGGCGAAGGAGGCACGCTCTTTTTCTGTGCCAGGTTGCCGGCCAGGGCCAGCACCGGAATCATCATGAACAGCCGCCCGAACAGCATGTCCCAGCCCAGTGCTACGTTGTACCACCAGGTGTTGGCGTTGAGTCCGGCAAATGCTGAGCCGTTGTTGCCCGCGCCTGAGGTAAACGCGTAAAGAATCTCGGTTAGCCCGTGTGGACCCTGATTGGCCAGGCTGGCCAGACCGATCGTAGGCGCCAGCACGAATGCCGCGGTCAGTGACAGAATGATGAGCGGGAAGATGAGAACGTAGAGCATCGACATCTTCACGTCGTAAGACTCGATCTTCTTGCCCAGGTACTCCGGCGTTCGGCCCACCATAAGTCCGGCGATGAAGACCGAGAGCACCACCATGATCAGGATGCCGTACAAGCCCGAGCCCACTCCGCCGAAGACCACTTCGCCAAGCATGATGTTGGTGAGCACCACCATGCCGCCCAGCGGAGTCAGCGAGTCGTGCATGGTGTTGACCGCGCCGCAACTGGCGTCGGTGGTGACGGTAGAGAAGAGAGCGCTTTCGGTAATGCCGTTGCGCACTTCCTTGCCTTCCATGTTGCCGGCCGGCGCAGTTGCCGTGCCTGTCTGCGCGGCGCCGTGTATCAACTGATGGGGATGCGACTCCGCCCAGTAGACGGTGGTGAATCCGGCTGCAAACAACACAAACATGGCGGCCAGCACGGCCCAGCCGTGGCCCGGGGAGCCGGTCATGCGCCCCAGCGTAAACGTTAGCCCCGCCGGGATGATGAAGATGGAGAGAATCTGCAGAAAGTTGGAGAACGGCGTGGGATTTTCAAAGGGATGGGCGCTGTTGGCGTTGAAAAACCCGCCGCCGTTGGTGCCCAGCATCTTGATGGCTTCCTGTGAAGCTACGGGGCCTTGCGCAATGGTCTGAACTTGCGAGGGCTGTTCGAGCGTATGCGCTGTTGTATAGCCGCGCAGGTTCTGCGGGACTCCCTGGGCCACCAGCAGCAGCGCGTAGACGATCGATGCCGGCGCAAGAACGTAGAGCAACGTGCGGGTCATGTCCACCCAGAAATTGCCAATCGTGCCGGAGGTCGTCCTCTTGATGCCGCGTATGAGGGCAATGGCCACAACTATGCCCACAGCAGCCGAAAAGAAATTGTGCGTCGCCAGGCCGGCCATCTCCGTCAGATAGCTCATCGTGGTCTCTGGCACATACGACTGCCAGTTGGTATTGGTCGTAAAACTGGCGGCCGTGTTCCAGGCCAGGTCAGGGCCCACATTGGCCAGCCCCTGAGGGTTCCAGGGCAGATGCGCCTGCAGCCGCTCGATGCCATACGTAAGCAGCATGCTGACAACCGAGAAGCCCAGCATGGCAAAGGCATACTCGCGCCAGTTCATCTCTTTGTCTGACTTCACGCCTGACAGTTTGTAGATGAGCCGTTCGATGGGGCGCAACACCGGGTCCAGCCAGGTACGTTCCCCTTCCAGCACGCGTGCCAGATAGATGCCCACCGGACGAACCGTCGCAAGCAGGATGAGGCAGAAAATGGCAAACTGCAACCAGCCGTTGACTGACATGTCAGAATTTCTCCGGGAAGAGCAGGGTGAGGGTCAGGTAACCGAGCAGCAAAATGGACAGAATCAGAGCAACCACAGTGACAACGTCGAAATGCATGTGCGTTACCTCAGCTTCTGGCAGCCCTTGACGTAGAGAAACGCCAGGACGAAGAAAACTACCGTGAACAGCAGCATCGCTACATCTTGCATCGCAAATCTCGCAGTTCCAGCCGTTGTTGTGCCGGCCTGGTTTCGTGTTGGAATGCAGCCCGGGAGGCAGCGGCAACGCATTCATTCGGGCCAGACTTCAACACTAGGTTGATTCTGGCTCCTGCCTGGTTTGAGTATCGAAAAGATTTCCTAAATAAAACGTAAGGAACGCCACGAACAGGGAAGAACATCCCGGTGTCGAAAGAATAGGTTTGTTCAAAGGCCGAAAACGCGGGCGCGCTTCCGGCTGGGCATCAATCCTGGTTTCCGCTCCAGCCCTCGGGCATAAAACGGTAACCCACCCAGGGCTCGGTCTGGATGTACTGCTTGCCGGTCTCGGCTTCGAGCTTCTTGCGCAACTGACCAATAAACACGCGCAGGTACTCCGGCTGGTGGGCCGATTGAGCTCCCCACACCGTGGTGAGCAGGGCGCGATGGGTTATAACCTTGCCGGCGTGGCGCGACAAGTGGAGAAGCAGATCGAATTCCTTCGGCGTCAGGTGGATCGGCTTGCCCAGAACCGAGATGGTGTGCGCGCTCGCGTCCACTATGAAGTCTCCGGCTTCGATCACCGTCGTGGTGCGCTCCGGGGCGCGGCGCAGATGGGCGCGTACGCGGGCCAGCAGTTCCTGAATGCTGAACGGTTTGGTCACATAATCGTCGGCGCCGGCGTCCAGCGCCTCCACCTTGGACCGCTCATGCTCGCGGACTGACAGGACCAGCACCGGCGTGGCAGCCCGGGCGCGGATGGCGCGCGTCACCTCAACGCCGCTCAACCCCGGCATCATCAGGTCGGTGATCACCAGGTCAGGCGGCCAGTCGCGGAAGACCTGCAGCCCCTCCTCTGGATCGTTTGCAGTCCGTACGTCAAAGCCTTGCGCGGAGAGTGCTGCGCGCAGCACCCGCGTGATCTGTGGTTCGTCGTCGATGACCAGTATTCTTCCCGGCATAGCTTTCTTCTTTCATCGGAAGATTACACCATGCGATTCATCCGGTATGATTCCCGTGATGAATATCACGGATGGACTCTCCGATTCGCGGGGGATGATTCATTGGTTCGTCGCAACTCTCCTGGTCATGCTGACCACGATGCTATTGGCATGGGTTGGAGCCAACTCGACCGCCGCGGGAATGGTGTTTCTGGTGCTCGTGGTTTGGTCTTCCACCCAGGCTGGCATCTGGCTCTCGCTCTACGTTGCGGTGCTTTGCGCGCTTTCATTCGATTACTTTTTTCTTCCTCCTTTTCACACGCTGTTGCTGGCCGGGGGGCAGGAGTGGGTAGCCATGTTCTCGTTCGTAGGCTGCTGCCTGGTGGTGGGCCGGGTGGCGGAGCGCGCCCGCCGGCAGACCCTCCAGGCTGAACAGCGGCGGGAGGATGTAGAGCGGCTCTATGAGTTGAGCCAGGAGATGATGCTCCATGAAGACGCCGACGGGCTCATCCGCGACCTGCCCCGCTTGATCGACCGCATCTTCGCCCTGGATGGCGTCGTGTTGTATGTCAGCGACCAGGACAAGTTCTACGCCTCCACCTCCGAGCTGCCCATGAGCATTCAGGCCAGTTTGCGCGCCATCACCCATGGTCCCAATCCCACGCTCTCGATTCCAGGGGATTTCACTGCTTTGCCGCTGATGCTTGGAATGCGCCCGGTGGGAGCGTTGGGCTGGCGGCCGGCGCTGCTTTCCCGGGAAGTGGCCACGGCGGTCAGCGCCCAGGCGGCCATCGTGCTGGCGCGTTCCATTGCGCTCGAGGCTACGGCGCGCATGGAAGCCGCGCGCGAGGGGGAGCGCCTGCGCACGGCTCTCATTGACTCACTGACCCACGAACTCCGCACGCCGCTTACCTCCATCCGCGCTGCCGCCACAACCCTGCTTGAGGCCGAGGGGCTGGACGAAGCCGGGCGTCTGGACATGGTGAAGATCGTCGAGGAGGAGTCCGAGAGGCTCGACAGGCTGATTGGCGAATCCGTTGAAATGGCCGAGATTGATGCCCATGTGGTCCAGGTCCATCTGGTTCCACAGCATCCCCGCGCCCTGCTTGAGCAGTCCGTCGAGGGGGCGCGGAAAGCCTTGGCCGCGCACCGCGTCACCATCGCCGTCGAAGGACCGGACGATCCCGCCTGGTTCGATCCGCATCTGCTGGGCCGGGTTCTGCGCCACCTCTTGGAGAATGCGGCCAATCACACGCCGCCGGGCTGCCGCGTCACGCTCCGCAGCCGCCGGGCGGGTGACCGTCTGGAATTCAGCGTGGACGACAATGGCCCCGGCATCGATGCTCTGGACCTGCCGCTTATTTTTGAGAAGTTTTACAGCGGCAAGCGCAGCGCCATCGTCCGCAAGGGATCGGGAATGGGCCTGGCCATCGCCCGCGCCATTCTCGATGCGCACGGCGGCGCAATCCAGGTATCCAGCACCCCGGGAAAGGGAACCAGTTTCCATTTCTGGGTGCCGCTGGTTGAAAAAGAACCGGAAACAGGGTCGTAAGGGATTCAATTCTTCAGGCCGGAATGCACCCGATCACTTCGGCTCCTCGCTCCAGTCGCAGGCAATCTCCCGCCGCTCTGCCGAGCTTTCCGCCGCCCACTCCAGCAGTCGCGCCACGCGCCAGGCATCCAAAGCCTTGGCCGGAGCAGGAGCTTTACCCAGCAGCGCGTCGCGGATGCCCGCATAGTAGAGCCGGTAGTCGCCCGGGATGGGTTCGACCGGCGTGCCTCCGCTCCCATCCGTGCTCAGTCTGCCCCAGTTGGCGGCAGGGTCCACGCCCCAGGGTTCATCCTCAATGCGCGTGATCTTGTTCAGCGCGGCCTCCTGCGGGTCCAGGCCCCACTTCCAATAGTTGCCCTTGGTGCCGCGCAGATGGAAGCGGGGCCGCGCCAGCGCGGAAAGGCTGTTCGACGCCAGGGTGACCGTCAGCCCCTCATACCGCAGGCGGATACTGAAGCAATCGTTCGCTCCCTCGCCGTCGCGCTCGCGCTTCACCTCGGCGTCCACAGCTTCAGGCTTTCCCAATAGCTCCAGGGCTTGGTCGGCAAGATGGGTTCCCAGGTCCAGCAGCACGCCTCCGCCCAGCGACGGGTTTTCCTTCCACAGCCGGTCCGTAGGAGGGGTCGGCCGCCAGCGGTCAAAGGTGGACTCAAGATAGACAACGCGGCCCAGTATTTCTTCATGTAGAAGTTTCTGAACCGTCCGGAAGTCACTGTCCCAGTGCCGGTTAACAAAAGGCGCCAGCAGCGCGCGTTGCGCCGCGGCCAGCGCCATTAATTCGGCCTCCTGTCCAGAAGTCACGGACATCGGCTTGTCCACCACCACGTTCCGGCCGGCTTCCAGTATCTGCCGCGCAATCGGAAAGTGCGTTCCACTCGGGGTGGTCACAACAAACAGACCCAGCGAGTCGTCGGCCAGCATGGCTTCGAGTGTGCGGTAGGTCGTGATGCCGGGATAGCGCTCGGCGGCCTTGTCGGTGCTTCTCTCCAGGACCGCGGCCAGTTCCAGCCCCTCGACAGACGAAATAAGCGGTCCGTGAAAGACCCGTCCGCCCATGCCGAACCCCACCAAACCGACTCGAATCATGAATTTCCCCCTACAGGCAACTTGCTCTCCGCCCAGTTTAGCCTTCCAGCTTGTACCGGGTCTCGGCCAGCCGGTACAGCCGGCGCCATACCAACCGGTTCATCGTGACGACCATGACCGAAATCATGATGGTGGCCAGCAGCAGGATAGGAAAGCGTCCGCTGTCGGTGGCCGCGTCGATCTGCGCGCCGAGGCCGATGGTTTGCAGCGTGCGGCCCGGCACGTGGGAGTATTCCGCGAAAACCGAAGCGTTCCAGGCGCCGCCGGAAGCCGTCACCATGCCGGTGATGAGGTAGGGAAAGATGCCGGGGAGAATGAGCTTCGTCCAGCGCTGCCAGCGGGTGAAGTGGTAGAGCGAAGCAACTTCGCGCAGGTCCGAGGGGATGGAGATGGCTCCGGCAATCACGTTGAACAGGATGTACCACTGGGTTCCCAGCAGCATCAGGGCAATGGAGCCGATGCCCAGCCCGCCGCCGATCTGGATCAGACCGATCAGCAGTATCGGAAAGAAAGCCGTCGCCGGCAATGAAGCCAGAATCTGTGCCAGCGGCTGCACGATGCGGGCCAGTTTGGGATTGAAGCCGATAGCGACGCCCACGGGAACGGTCCATGCCGCGGAGATGAGCAGGGAGACGTTCACGCGCAGAAATGTGGCCGCCGCGCCTTCCAGCAGCAGGCGCAGATCGGGCCAGGTTACGGTCTTGAGCATGAAGATGGCCTGTGCGGCGCCCCAGCATACGGCGCCTGAGGCAGCCACAGCCAGCACCCAAAGCCCGGCGGAACTCTTGCCGCGGATCTCGCCTTCGTCCAGCGGATGGACAACTTGGCATTCTTTCGTGCGCGCCATGCGGCGGTAGATAGGCTCTTCAACGTGCGCGAAGATGCGGCCTGGAATGGCGCTCAGGGTAGAGCGCCGGAGCAGTTCAAGGATGGGAGAAGCAATGCGATCCGCCGACTCCACCTGCTCGAATTTGAATTTGTCGCTCCAGGCGATCAGTGGCCGCCATATCAACTGATCGGTGGCCACCACGATCAGGATCACCGCTGCAATGCCGCTGAGCAGGGCGCGGATGTCGCCCGATGCGGTCGCGGTCTGGAGGTAGCTGCCCAGTCCGGGCAACTGGAAGTTACGGTCGCCCATGGTGAACATCTCGCAGGCGATAAGGGCGAACCATCCACCGGCGACAGAGACGATCGAGTTCCAGATCAGGCCAATCGTGGCGTAGGGCATTTCCAGTTGCCAGAAGCGCTGCCAGGCGGAATAGCGGTAGACCCGCGAGGCTTCAACCATCTCCTTGGGGATGCTCTTCAGCGAAGAGTAGAAGCTGAAAGCCAGATTCCAGACCTGCCCGGTGAAGATGAGCAGAATGACGCCCATCTCAATGCCCATCTGATGGCCGGGAACCAGCGCCACCATGGCCAGTACGACGGGAGGCAGAAAGCTGAGCACGGGGATCGATTGCAGAATATCCAGCACCGCCACCATCCATGGCTCCACGCGCGGGTTGTAGGCCGCAACGTAGCCGTAGGTAATGGCGAAGATCAGGCTGAGCAGGTACGCAATGCTCATCCGCACGATCGAGTAAAAGGCATACACCGGCAAAGCGCCGATGGCGTTTGAAATGGGTACAACCGTGACCGGCCTGCCCATCCAGTAGACGCCGGTGCGGATGATTGCAAAGAAGATGGCCAGCGCGCAGGCCGCCACGGCCAGATCGATGATGAACGGCCGGGTCCGGCCAGTAACCGGAGATCGCGCCAGGGGATGTTGTAGATTCACTTGGCGTCCTCGCTCGCGGCAGCGTCCTCGTCCTGCATATCGGGCAATACAAAGCGTCTCCGGCCGGCGTCAAAGTCGAACAGCTCGGCATAACGGCCCCAGGCGACGGCGGTTTCCATCTGCCGCAGGCATTCCTCTTCGCTGAACTGCTCGTCCAGCATGTCCAGAAAAAAGTCTTCCGGCACAGTGTGGTCGCTCTTCGATTCCAGGGCGCGGCGAATCTGGCGCAGCAGCAGCACATGCTCCACCGCGGCGTCGCGGAACAGTTCCTTCTGCCGCAAAATCTCCGAGTTGGCAAACTCCGTGCCGCTCTCGGTAATGGCCGCGTCGCCTTCTTCAATGTTGAGGAAGCCAAGCAGTTGCGCTGCGTCCACAATCGGCAGCAGATCGTCGATCTCGAACGCAAGGTCCTCGGCCAGGCGATAGATGTCGTCGCGGCCGCCCTTGTCCAGCAGCAGTTCCAGCAGGCCTGCCATGCCGCCGGGCCGCGCATGGGGCAGCATCTGGTAGTGCATCAACCGCTGGTCGCGAATCGGGGCTTCGTCTTGCTGGTCGGGAGCCGCGGCTGGCGCTACATCCGGCTTGGTCAGCACTTTGTAAATGTAGTCAACGAGCTGGGTGAATGGCTCGGATTTGCGGTCCCTTGGCTGCGCCAGTTGTACCCGGAAATCGGTCCGGATGTGCCCCGGATTGCGACCCAGCACGATAATCCGGTCGGCCAGCAGCACGGCTTCTTCAATGTTGTGGGTCACCAGAAACACCGCCTTGGTCGGCATCGTCTTGTTGGCCCACAGCTCCAGCAGTTCGCTGCGCAGGTTCTCCGCCGTCAGCACGTCCAGGGCGCTGAACGGCTCGTCCATAAAGAGCACTTCCGGTTCAACCACCAGGGCGCGGGCAAAACCCACCCGCTGCTTCATGCCTCCCGACAGTTCTTTTGGATAAGCCGCTTCAAAGCCGTCCAATCCCACCGTGTCCAGCATCTTCATGCTGCGTTCGCGGCGCTCGTCCGGGCTCACGCCGCGGGCCTGCAGCGGGGCTTCCACGTTTTCCAGCACCGTGAGCCAGGGAAACAGCGCAAAGCTCTGGAAGACGATGGAAACATTGATCTCCGCATCGGCAATCGGCTTCTCGTGCCAGTAAACCTGCCCGGCGGTCGGCGTGGAGAGCCCTGACAGCATGCGCAGCATGGTCGACTTGCCTGAGCCTGAAGGGCCAAGCAGGGCCAGGATTTCTCCCGGCACAATCTTCAGATCGGTAGCCGAGATTACCTGAATGCGGTTCTGGCTCGGTTGCGCATAGTACTTTTCGATCTTCTCGGCACGGATGATGGCATCGGCTGCCGGGGCCGGGCTCGGGGCTGCGGTGGGGATAACCGTTTCCTGCATAGATGATTCTCCGCTGGGGGCCGCGCGCCAGGGAGCGGCCATGTGTAATTGCCAGTATAGGTTGAGTGGGTTGCTTCCCGATGAATCGGGATCCCACCAGGCCGGATTCCTTGCTCATACCGGCTTGCGGCTTACTGCGGGTGCATGGACTGAGTCCAAGGAGTGTAGCAGTTTCAGGATCGGTGCGACCATCGGGGAGAGACCACCCTGCTGTACCTTTGGCGACTTTACGTAATTCCAGAAACTGCTCAAAAAGTCGTCAGGGTAGAATTACCTATGTCGAGCGTATCATTCAAAGAAAGCGTCTAGCCAAGAGGTGAGTCTTCCTTGAGTCGTTGCTAAGCTGGACGCGTTGTGGCTTCCATGGTGACGCAGAATTCGAGTGCCCAGCTTTCAATATTCAGGAGAGTATGCCCGAAACCATAGCCAAACCCAAAGTTCTGGTGGCCGATGACGAGCGCGTAATCGCCGACACCCTGGCCATGATTCTGAATCAGAGCGGCTTTGACGCCCGCGCCGTGTATTCCGGCGAAAAGGCTCTCGAACTTGCCTCCACTTTTGTCCCGGATATGATGATCTCCGATGTCATCATGGCCGACCTGAACGGAATCGATGCGGCCATCCGCATTCGCGCGTTGTTGCCGGGCATCAAGATCCTGCTTTTCTCAGGTCAGGCTGCCACGGCCGACCTGTTGGAAAAGGCGCGGGCGCAGGGCTACGAGTTCGAGATCCTGGCCAAGCCCGTTCATCCGCAGGATTTGCTCAGCCGCCTGCGCGGGTAGGGCAGCAAAAGCCCTGTCAATTTCCCTAGAGTTCGTGTCGGCCTTCCATGGCGCGTGCCATGGTCACTTCATCGGCATATTCTATGTCGCTGCCGGCCGGAACGCCGGTGGCAATGCGCGTAATGCGGACCGGAAAGCCGCGCAATGCGCCGGCCAGCCAATCGGCGGTAGCTTCGCCTTCGAGCGTGGGGCTGGTGGCCAGAATAACCTCGTCCACCTCGCCGCGCTCCGCGCGGGCAACCAGCGTACCGGCGCGCAACTGGTCGGGACCAATACCGTGCAGGGGTGAGAGCGTTCCGTGAAGCACATGGTAAACGCCCTGGTAACCGCGGGTCCGTTCCACCGCGGCAATATTGGTGGGTTCTTCCACCACGCACACCAGGCGCTGGTTGCGCGTGGGACTGGAGCAGTAGGCGCAAGGGTCCACATCGGTGACGTTATTGCAGATGGAGCAAAGCCGCAAACTGGCCTTGAGGCCGCGCACCGCCTCGGCCAGCGCCGCCGCGTCTTCGTCGGTCGAGCGCAGAATATGGAAGGCAAACCGCTGTGCGCTCTTGGCGCCCACGCCGGGCAGCTTCTTCAGTTCTTCAATAAGCCGGGCCATGGGCTCGGCATAGCGTGACACGTTGTTGCCTCCAGTACCGTTGCGTGTGCAGGAACTTCCCGTCAGCTTCCAAGGCCGGGTATCTTGAGGCTGCCCAACATGCCCTGCACGCTGGCCTGTATGGCCTCGTCCGCCTTGCGCCCGGCTTCATTCACCGCGGCTACAACCAGGTCCTCAAGCATCTCCACGTCGGGATGGCCGCCTGTCAGCCCGATTACCGCCGATGGGTCGATACGCAACTTGAGAAGTTGCTTCTTGCCGTTCATGGTTGCGGTTACCGCGCCGCCGCCACTCGTGGCTTCCACCACCTTTTCAGCCAGCTTGCGCTGGACCTCTTCCTGCATCTGGCCGGCCTGCGAGATCATCTCGGAAATTTTGAGCGGATTGATCATAGCCTGTCCTCCTCGATCGATCGAGCGCTCACTTGGCGCGAAGATCGACCACGCTGCGAACCTCGGCCTTGAAAATTTCCCGCGCCCGTTGCACCAGGGGATGAGCGAGCGCAGCCTCCTGAATACTGCCGGCCATTGGCGCAGCCATGGGTGCTGCGGCCTGAGTGCCAGTCCCTGTCTTGTCCCCGGGAACGATCAGGAAACGCGTGGGCGCGCCCAGCCGTTGCAACTCCTGGCGGATGATTTTCTCCGCTGCGGCATTCACCGTCAAGCTGAGCATCTTCTTGCCCATGCCGGTCACTTCAATGCGCAGCGATGAGCCGTCCAGTGTCCATGCGCCCGAGCCCAGCAACTGCGCGGCCGAGCTGTGTCCGGCTGCAACCAGTGCGGAGCCGATAGCGTGGCGTATGGTCTCCATGCCGGGAGCGCCCGTTGCCTGCGAGACGGCTTCCGGCGCCCTGGCCAGCGCTCCTTCGGTCAGTGTTGCCGTCGCACCGTAGTTTGCTGAGGCGGCAGTGATCGGCGCGGATGCTGAAAAAGGCGCGCTTTGAGCTTCGGCCGTGACCGCCGGCTTGGAAGCAGGTGGCGTGCGTTCCAGTTCCGCAACCGGCGCGGCAGAGGCGCTTTGTTTCAGCGTTGGCCCTGAACTCCATCCCCTGCTGCCCGGCCCGAAGGGCGACAGGGGCGGAGCGGATGGCGCCGGGCGTGAAGCGCCCGCGCTCGCATGCGTCGTGTGGGTTCGTGGCGTACTGGGCGGAGCAGCGCTCCGCACGCCGCCGCCTGAAGCCACGCCGCTCAACAACTCCTCGATCGGCAGCAGCCGCTGCGCGTGAATCAGCTTCAGCAGGCCCAGTTCCAAATGGAACCGTTGTTCCTGGCGGTAGTTCAGGTCGTCGAAGGTGCGCAGCACAATCTGCAGATTGCGGGTCAGCTCTTCTTCGGTAAACAGCAGCGCAGTGCGTGCAGCGCGCGCCCGCTCGTCGCCGGAGATTTGCAGCAACTCGGTCTGCTCGCCGCCCACCTTGGCCATCAGCGTGTTGCGCAGGTAGCGGACCATCTGCCGCGCCAGTGACGAGGGGCTGTGCCCGGCGTTCACCAGCAGGTTCAACTGCTCCATCAACTCCGCGCTCTGTCCGGCGGCAACCGCTTCCAGCAGGCGTTCAAAGATAGCATTGGGCACCGAGCCCATCAGCTCGCGGATTTGCGCGGTCGAAAGCAAGGCGCGCCCATCCACCAGCGGCGCCGACGCAATGGCCTGGTCCATGATCGAGAGCGCATCGCGCATGGAGCCGTCGCCGGCCTCGGCCAGCAGCGCCAGCGCGCCATCCTCGGCCTCAACCTGTTCCTCGCCGGCAATCATCTTCAATTGCGCCAGAATGTCGTCGAATTTCACGGCATGAAAACTGAAGTGCTGGCAGCGCGAGCGGATGGTCTGCGGAATGTCCTCCGGCTGCGTGGTGGCCATCATGAAAATCACGTGCGCCGGTGGCTCTTCCAGCGTCTTGAGCAGCGCGTTGAAGGCCGCCTCGGTAATCTGGTGGGCTTCGTCCAGAATGTAGATCTTGTAGCGGTCGCGGGCCGGTGCGTAGCGGGCAGCGTCGCGCAGTTCGCGAATCTCGTCGATGCCGCGGTTGGTCGCCGCATCGATCTCGATCACGTCCACGGCATTGCCCTGGCGAATCTCGGTGCACGATTCGCAAATGCCGCATGGCTCCGGCGTGGGCCGCGCTTCCGAGCCGATCTCTGTCCGGCAGTTCAGCGCCATGGCCACAATGCGGGCAATCGTGGTTTTGCCAATGCCGCGATGGCCGCTGAAGATATAGCCGTGAGCAATGCGGTTCTGGCTCAGCGCATTCATCAGCGTCCGTGTCACATGATCCTGGCCTGCCACGTCGGCAAAGCGTTGCGGACGGTATTTCCTGGCCAGAACTTGATAGCCCATGGGGAACGCGCTCCTTGTGGCTCCTCAATCACAGGATGCCTAGTGGCGATTGTATCGTTCCCGTATAAGATATTGAAAATAAACAGAATAACAATATTAAGCTGAATCAAATTTCCGGCAGAGCTGCCAAAATCAGAAACCATTGCCGATTCTTCAACCGCCCTGAACGCAAAGCCTGAACGCAGAGATTGATCGGTTTTTTGACTCACCTTGCAGCCACATCGAGCCGGATCGGTGCAGCGGGTTTCTTGGTCCTTACCTTCCGCGCGACGATCCTCTAACTCCAGTCGGCTAACTCCTTCGGGTTCAATGCGCAGGAGCGTAAATTGGCCTTGACAGAAGCTATACGCTGCGTTACGGTCTTTCTGCAATTAAAGAGCGGATGCTTTAGCTCTGTGTTGGTAGAAGCTATTTCATCCCATCTTGCCCCCTTCCCCTGGAGGTAGCTGTCGGATCGGCTGCAGAGCCAGGAATCCCCCAGTTGCTGCATCTTCCGGCACATGGGCAGGTGATCCAGTCTGGATTGCCTGTAGTTCGACAACGGTCTTGCCTGCCGCACGAATCACCGCGGCGGGAGGATGCGAAGGTGTTGTTCGGAGGAGGCCGGAGAGAATCGGGAATTCGGCATCTTGTCGATCCTCTCGTCTCCGGCGATGATGTCTGGCGTGGGAGAGCAAGATGCGTGACGGAATCCAGTCCTTATTCTCTTCCAAAGTCGGTACCGGTGCTGTGCTGCCAGTCGGGTTCGCATCGGCAGTCTTCGCACCCGGAGCCGGAGCAACCACGGCATACCATGCCATCCACACATCTCGGTCACCCGCGGCGGCGCAACCGGCCTGTGGCGCGGGCGGCACTGTTGCACATCCTCTGTATCACGTTGATGGTTGAGTAAGAAGGAGAGCTGTCATGCGTATATCGATTCGCGGAAAGGTGCTCCTTGTGGGCGCATGCATCATGGCTGGCGTCGCGGGTTGGACCCAGCAGAGCCAGAAGCCGGCCGCTCCGGGTATTTCAACTGATCTGGCTGTAACCTTTGCCGTCGAGCGGTCGCAGGTAGTTCCTGGCCAGTGCTGCTTCTGGTTCAAGGGCGGCGGTTTGGACATCGCAGTGAATTTCTGGAAGGGCCTGGGCATTGTCGCCGCACTGAACGGAGACCATTCCTCGAATGTCACTTCCTACGTAGACGAAAACAAGATCTCCATCATGGCCGGGCCGCGCTACACGTTCACGGCTTGGAATGGCCACGATGGCCCCGGAGATCCGCGGCGGCTGCAGATCTTCGCTCAAGGGCTCTTTGGCGATGCGCACGCCTTCAACAGCCTCTTTCCCACCAATGGCACTTTATCCACCGGCGCCAGTTCGGTGGTGGTCCAGACCGGCGGCGGCTTGAACCTCTACATGAAGAAGCATGTCGGCCTGCGCCTTCTTGAGGCCGACTATGTTCGCACCGAACTGCCCAACGCCTACACGGATACGCAGAATGATATGCGGCTTTCCTTTGGCGTCACCTATCACTTCGCCGCTGACGCCGTGCCACCGCCGCCGGTGACGCTGGCTTGTTCGGCAACTCCGGAATCCATCTTCCCGGGCGACCCGGTGACGGTGACGGCGACTCCGGGTTCTCTCGATCCCAAACTGAACGTAATGTATTCATGGTCGGGCACCGGTGTCACAGGCAACGGAACTACAGCAACCGTGGCAACTGGAGCATTGGCTGCGGGAACCTATACGGTTCAGGCTTCCGTGAAGGAAGGCAAGCCCGGCAAGGAAGGCCTGTTGAACGGCCAGAGCGCGAACTGCTCGGCCAGCTTCACGGTCAAGGCTTACGAGCCGCCGACCATCAGTTGCTCGGCCAATCCCGGCACCATCAAACCCGGTGAGAGCAGCTCTATCACCGCTTCCGGCATGAGCCCCCAGAACCGGCCTCTCACTTACAGCTACTCGGCTTCGGCGGGTTCGGTCAGCGGCAGTGGCAATACCGCGGCCTTCTCCTCTGTGGGAGCGCCAACAGGCATCACAACAGTGATCTGTAACGTAACCGACGACAAGGGCCAGACGGCGACGGCCAACACCAGCGTCACCATCACCGCGCCCTATGTTGCTCCGGTTCCTCACACCCAGGCGCTCTGCTCCATCAATTTCCTGACCGACAAAAAGCGGCCTACGCGCGTGGACAATGAGGCCAAGGCCTGCCTCGACCAGGTTGCTCTTAACCTGCAACAGCAGCCGGATGCAAAAGTAGTTGTCGTGGGCGAAGTGGCCACGGCGGAAAAGACTCCCAGGAAGGGCCAAAAGCACGCCAAGGTTGAAGACTTCGCCGCCGAGCGCGCCGTCAACACCAAGGACTATCTGGTGAAGGAGAAGGGCATTGACGCATCGCGCGTCAGCGTCGCAACCGGAACCTCGGATGCCCAGACGGTGGAAAATTACCTGGTGCCTACCGGCGCAACCTTCTCGGCAGATGTGTCCGGAACCACCCCGGTGGATGAGTCGGTGGTAAAGCCCATGGCGCCCAAGCCCGTGGCGCCCAAGCAGCACAAGAAAGAGGCGGTCCCGGCCAGCAAACCTGCCGTGGCGGTGAAGTAGCGTCCGGCAGCGTGCGATCTTGTGTTTTTTTCATAACGCGCCGGAACAGGCGTAAACCTGTTCCGGCTAGGCGTTTTTGCCCGCTACCACAGGAGTGCCCGTCTTCCTGCCTGCCTTTTCGAGGGCTTTCTTCACAGCAGCTTTGCGGCGGCGGACCTCCTCCGGCGAATACATGGTCCCGCGGCATTTTTTTGCGCCGCAGTTGCAGATGGCTTCGTCGTCTCCGCCGTCATAGAGGCAATAGTCGTAGGTGATCTCCTCGCCGGCGGCAATGTCGCGGATGGCGGTGATCCAGACGCGGCCCTTCTTCTCCACGGTCTCGCAGTTCGCGTCGCAACTGTGGTTGATGAACATGGCTGTCGAGTGGCCGTCGATCACGATCGAGCCGTCTCCGAGTCCAAATAGATACGTAATGGGAGACTCTTCGTAACAGGCGTCGGCCTCGTCTTTGCTCAGGCGGTGGCCGGTGTATTCGGCCACGCGCGTGCCCTTGCGGATAGGGGTAAGGGTGTAGCAACCTGCGGCGTGGATGGCGGAAGAACGGATGATAAGTCCCATGCGGATGTGCGATGCTTTCCTTTGGTGCAGATTGTGCTGTATGGCTGGCATCTTAACATTGAAGGGGCCGTTTTCGCGGTTCCACAATGGGTGTCCCCCTTAAACCGCCGTACGAAATTGGCTTTTTCCTCAAGTAAAGGCCGCATTTTCAAGGCAGGTTAGTCTACGCGCATTGTGGAACCGCTTTAGAGTGGCAAGAGGCATGGAAATGAAACGGGGTATTACGTTTGCAATGGTTCTGGCGGGCTGCCTCATGGCGGTGTCGCTCCTGTCTGCGCAGGCTCCGGCGGGCGGCGATACGGCTGGAGCCGGACAGAGCAAGCCTGCTGGCAGCGCGCCGGCTCCGGCGCAACCCCAGGCCGGCTCCAATCCCTTCCCTGAGGACACAAAGGATGTTCCCGTGCTGCGCCCCGATGGCGACCCGGTGGATGCGTCCGGGAACGGGGACAGCAACCGGCTAGTTTCTCTGCCGGGTGAGGACCTTGACCCTGCCCGCAGTCCCGACGATTCAGGGTCGCCCGCCTCCAGCGACCTGCAACCGGGCTACAGTTCAAGCGCCAGCGGCCTGGATTCTCTGCTCCCCAAGCCGGATGACGATCAGCCGGGGAAGAAAAAGAAGAAATCCGCGGAGGCAGAGCCCGATCATCAGGAAACCGCCACCGAAGACATCACGGTAGGGAAGTATTACCTGGACAACAAAGATTGGAAGGCGGCCCTGTCGCGCTTCCAGTCGGCCATGGTGCTGGATCCGGATGAACCGGAGGTGTATTGGGGGCTTGCCGAGAGTGCCCGCCATCTGGGCAATTTTGCCGATGCGCGCACGTACTACCAGAAGGTGGTCGATTACGACCCGGACAGCCGCCACGGCAAGGACGCGCGCAAAGCTCTGAAAGACCCGCAGATTGCCAACGCCCAGAAGCACGCGCCCGGACAGCCCCCGACCCTGACGCAGAAGTAGAGTCCTGCGGCAGTGGGGTACCAGACCGAAGGTCTGGACAATAAGGCAAGGAACAATCAATGTTGTTCCTTAGGAGAGCCGGAAGTATAGGGTTGCTGACCCCTCAAAGGGGCCTGCGCCCGAGCGCTCCATGCAGGCAGAAACCAGTCGCGCCTCGCCAGCAGAATCCCATCGCCCCGTGCCGTAGGCCAGTGTTTGTTAGCCCCGCGCTTCAGCGTGGGGTTGGCGTAACCAAACAATGGATGAGGAGTCCCGTAGGGACGGCGCTTCTACGGCACCTAAAGGCCAGTCCAGCGGAGATAGGCGGCGATAAGGGGCTGCCCCCCAAACTGCTGGTTGAACGCGCATCGGATCGCTGCTTAAACAGTAACTTCCGAATAGCCTGTGATACAACCGAGACCTAAGCCGAGCTTCTACCCGCTCTTGCCGCTGGGATAGAATGGTCCGCGGGCAAAGCCATGTGCGTCCGCTTCTTCTGAAAAAAGCCATCTGTCGCACCCTCAACAAAGGCATGAACGGACTCACCATGTGCTCCTGGGAAGTTGGTAGCGCACGGAAAGGTGGGTATCACATGCTACTGCTACGGCAGCATCTCTGCTTCGCAATGAGTTGTGTCGCATGCGCGTTGCTTGGCGCCAAGGCATTGGAGGCCCAATACCCCATCTCGCCTACCAGTAATCAGATCCTCGTTGTTTGGAAGGCCGGTTCGCCTGCTTCAAACCAAGCTCCAGACAGCAATGTTCCTCTCAATCTCGAGCGTAAAGCCGAAAGCATGGGACTTCGGCTTCAGGTTCGGGCGTTTGCCGGAATCGAATTTGCGCAAGAATTCCGAAATGCTCTCGCTGCGCACCAGGAACCGGACATTATTGCTATTGAAAACGCCGCCAGCATCGAGGGGCCACCAAACAATCCGGGCGTTGGAATTGCATCTGATCCAGACGTGCGCAAGAGCCTGATACAGGTAAACGGCTCTCTGCAGGATTTAGCCGGAATCCGGGGCGGCCGGCAGTTCCTCATTTCTACCTCGCAGCACGCTGAAGCTGCCAGGCGCCTCGCGCTTCGGGCGCCTGACTGCGATGTGTTGTTTGTTGCGCAAACTCCCGTGCCGCCTGAACTTGAGAAAACGGCCGTGGAAATTGCGGATGCCTACCTGCGCACGCCGACAGAGATGAAGGACTATAACGATGCGGATCGCCTGACGACAGAAGGCGTCCGCTGGGATTCAGTGAACGCGCGCGAAACCAGGACGTGCGGCTCCTGGGGAAACGATCATCTGGCCTTTGTATCCCTGGTTTCCGTGTTTGAGCAAGAGTATCCCCTCAGGCAACCCCCTCCGAGATCGCTTGCGCACGGCCCGCTGATCGGACAGATGCCGGTCATTCTGGTGCTGCGCAAGCAGGGCGCTGGGTGGCGACTTCTTGCTGCCAGCTCCAACCCGATGTGGAACGATGCTTTCTTGTTTCGAATCCCGGAAATCTCTATGGAATTGCATGAGTCCGCGATGGAGAATTCCGGCCCAGCGCCGGCACATTTGCTTTCACCTGAAAACGGCCACGCTCCCGTGCCGGATGCGGGTCAGCGATTTGGTAATTTTACATGGCAGCCGAGTCCATCGGGCAATGTTGTTGCACAGATCCTGGAGGTTGCATACCTGAACGACGATTGGCTGTTCTTCATGCCCACTCAGAACGATGCGACGACGGATCAGCTGCCGGCAGGCTCGCGGCGGAATCCAGGAAGTGAGTGGAAGTGGCGTGTCTGGTCGATCTCCAACACCGGCGCGATTGCGTTCTCCGACTATCGTACGTTTCGTAAATAGGTTCCATCACATTTGCGGATTTTCAGCAAGCCTTCGCCTGACAAAGAACCTGCGCCAGTTTTTCTGCCAGTCCGTCGGCGACGGAGAGAGAACGCCTTCTCGCCGGATTCTGAGCCTATCGTCGCCAACCCGGAAGTTACCACACAGTCACCCCTCGCAGAGACACCTGAGATCGAGGGCGCCAAAATCAGGGCTTTGCCCAAATAGCCGGAGTTTTCAGGCAAAGCATGAGCTGTCTAAAGGCCAGTCCAGCGGAGATAGGCGGCGATAAGGGGCTGCCCCCACAGGCAACTGACAATGCCGCCGATGCAGAGAAATGTCCCCAGCGGAAGCTTACTGGCGGCCCACCCTTCAGGCCGGTTCTGCGCTGTGGGCATGAGCAGCAGAACTACAGCTATCAGCGCTCCCAGAACCACTCCAATTCCAAAGGCGAGCAGTGCACCGGGCAGGCCGAGCCAGGCAGCCAGCATGGCCATGAGCTTGGCATCGCCCAGACCAACACCCTCGCGGCGGCGCACGAGCCAGTAAATCCAGCGGATGAACAGGATCAGAGCGGCAGCGGCCAGAATCGCCAGCAAGGACTGCAATGCAGAAAACAGGAAGCCAAAATGTACGATTTCCAGCCCATCACTGGACGGCAGGACGGCGCTGGATAGGCTGGAAACAATGAGCCCTAGCGCGATTCCAGGCAGCGTGATCCAGTCGGGAAGCCAGAGGTTTTCCGCGTCCAGTATGGCCATCGCCACCAGGCACCAAAGAAAGATGAGCACGCACGCTGTTCTCGCCAACTCAAAGTAGATGAGAGCTTGCGGCAAACTCGGGTCGACCAGTTCCGCCGTGAATTTCCAGACGGGATACGCCCACAGCACTCCCACCGCCAACTCCACCAGCGGATAGCGCCACCCAATCCAGGCCCGGCAATTGCGGCAGCGGCCGCGCAGCGCCAGCCAGCTCAGCAGCGGAATGTTCTCCCACCAGGCCAGCGTGTGCTCGCAGTTGCGGCAGTGCGATCGCGGCTGGACGATGCTTTCGCCCTGCGGCCAGCGGCTCAGGCACACGTTCAGGAAGCTGCCAAAGGCCAGTCCCAGAAGTCCCGCAAAGATCGTTCCTAAAATGCGAATCATTAGCCAGTTGAGTATACGGTGGTTCAGACGCAGCCAGCAGGCCTGCCGCTCCCCGCCGGGGTAGACTGGAGGTGCATGGACCTTCCGCCTGATAGCTCCACTGCACAAGATTCCGCGCCGCGGCCTGCCACCGATCCTGCGCGCGCTGCCGCCTTGTTTGAGCAGTCGGTCAATATCATGGCCCGCCTGCGCGCTCCCGGCGGCTGCCCCTGGGACCGCGAGCAATCCTTCGATTCCATCCGCAAATACACGCTGGAAGAGACCTACGAGGTCTTCGACGCCATTGAGCGGCGCGATTTTCCGCACCTGGCCGAAGAACTCGGCGACCTGCTGCTTCAGGTGCTTTTTTATGCGGAGATGGCGGCCAACGAAGGGCATTTCACCATCGCCGATGTGCTCGGCCACCTGAACCGCAAGCTCGTCCGCCGCCACCCCCATGTCTTCGGCGAGGAAGCTTCGCGCGCCGCAGGCAACCAGGCCGATGTGGACGCCGCCGTGGAAGGTTCTTCGGCAGCTGTCCTGCGCAACTGGGAAGAAATCAAGGCCGCCGAGCGCCAGTCCAAAACTCCCGCTGCGGCCGCGCCTCCCTCGCGGCTCGACGGCGTGCAGCGCGCCATGCCCGCCCTGGCGGAAGCAGCCAAGCTCGGCGGCAAGGCGCAGAAGGCCGGATTCGACTGGCCGCACTGGCGCGATCTGCTCCCCAAGCTCGCCGAAGAAACCGCGGAGCTCGAAGCGGAAGCCTCCTCAGACGACCCGGCGCGCAAGCCCTATGTCGAGGCGGAACTGGGCGACCTGCTCTTCACCGTCGTCAATCTCGGCAGGCACCTCGGCGTGGACGCTGAGATGGCCTTGCGTGGCTGCAACCAGCGCTTTCGCGCCCGCTTCCATCAGATGGAGCTGGCCTCCAGCCGCCCGCTCGAAGAGCTTTCCCCGCCGGAACTCGAAGAGCTCTGGGCCGGCGCAAAACGCAAGCTCGCCGCAGAAGCGAAATCCGCGCCCTCCGCGCCGGAGCCACGCGCATGATCGCCATCCGGGCCTGCGAGGGCTTTGACGAACTGGCTGCCTGCGTCGCGCTCCAGATTGAAACCTGGGGCTACGACGAGACCGACGTGATCCCCCTCAAGTCCTTCCTGCTCGCGCAGAAAATCGGCGGCCAGGTCATCGGCGCCTTCGATTCCGATATCGCCGCCGCCAATCCAGCGCAGCCGGCAAAATCGCTCGTCGGTTTCGCCCTGTCTTTACCCGGCGTCAAAACCATCCACGGCCAACCCCATGCTTATCTGCACTCCCACATGCTGGCCGTGCGCCAGGGGCATCGCGACCGCGGCCTCGGCGCGCAACTCAAGCGGGAGCAGCGACGCGATGCTCTTGCCCGCGGCATTCGCCTCATGGAATGGACCTTCGATCCGCTTGAAATCAAAAACGCTTATCTCAATATCCACAGGCTCGGCGCCATCGTGCGCGGCTACCGGGTCAATTTTTATGGTGTATCCTCATCTCGACTGCAGGGTGGGCTGCCTACTGACCGGCTTCTGGCCCAGTGGCATCTCGATTCGCCCAGGGTTCAGGCCATTCTCGACGGCCGCCCCGTAGCCGCACCCGTTCCCGGGGAGCGGATTCTCGTCCCGGCCTCCATCTACCAATGGAAGGCGTCTGAAGCCGGCCGGGAACGCGCCCTCGCTGTTCAGCTTGAGAACCGCGGCAAGTTTCAACAGGCATTTTCCCAGGGCTTGGCCGTACTTGGCTTCGTACGCGATGCTGAAGGCAACGGCGTCTACCAACTTGGACCCCTTAACCAGCCGGACTTGAACTGATCTTCCATCGCACTGAACTCCAAGAGGGAAGCAAAATCTTATGAGAATCGACGCGATCATCCTGCGTGAACTGCACCTGCCTCTGGTGCGTCCGTTTGAAACCAGCTTTGGCGTCACCCGCGACCGGAGAATTCTCCTCGCTGAGATTCACTCCGAGGGCTTGGTCGGCTGGGGCGAGTGCACGGCGGGCGAGCGGCCGTTTTTCTCCGAGGAGTCCACCGATAGCGCCTGGGCCGTGCTCGTCAATGAGCTTGCCCCCACGCTGGCCGAGGAGTCTCCCGAACATGGCGGCGCCTGCCCGCGCATCTTCCGCCAGGTCCGCGGCAACCGCATGGCCAAGGCCACGCTTGAAAACGCCATCTGGGACATCGAGGCGCAGCGTGAAGGCATCTCGCTCTCCCAACTCCTCGGCGGCGTCCGCGACACCATTCCCTGCGGCGTTTCCCTGGGCATTCAGGCCTCCATTCCAGAGTTGCTGGCCGTTATCGAGCAGGAACTGGCCGCCGGCTATCAGCGCATCAAGCTCAAGTGCAAGCCGGGATGGGACGTGGAGGTTCTTGAGCGCGTGCGCCACAAATTTCCGGCCATTACCTTGAGCTGCGACGCCAACTCCGCGTACAGGCTCCGGGACGCGGACCACCTGGTCAGCTTTGACACCTTTGACCTTCTCATGATCGAGCAGCCGCTCTGGGCTGACGATTTCTATTACCACTCCATGCTCCAGAAGCGGCTTGAAACCCCCATCTGCCTCGACGAATCCATCCGCAACCGCCGCGACGCGCTCGCCGCCATTGAGATGGAGAGCTGCAAAATCATCAACATCAAGCTTGGCCGCGTCGGCGGCTTCTCTGAGGCCATCGCCGTCCACAATGCGGCGCAGGAGCGCGGCATTCCGGTCTGGTGCGGCGGCATGTTGGAGTCCGGCATTGGCCGGTCGCACAATATCGCGCTGTCCACTCTTGAAAACTTCACCCTGCCCGGCGATGTCTCCGCCTCCGCCCGCTATTGGGCTGAGGACATCATCGAGCCGGAGGTGGTGGTTTCTTCGGCGGGCGAAATCGCCGTCCCAGACACCCCGGGCCGCGGTTACCAGGTACGCACGGATCTGGTCGAGCGGCTGACGGTACGCAAGGAAACAATCCGCGCGTTGAAGCTGGTGGGATAGGGCGGCTGCGGTTTCCAAGCCCGGTCCTCGGGCGTTTGCGAGGACTTACTTATACATTGAATAACTGAGTGCTTCTTCGCAGTTAGATAGATTCTCAAGTAGCAATGAGAGAAGCCGGGGGCCAGTCTTTGTCCAAGAATGGCCCCCCCCCCGTAAACAAATCCATAACATTTAGTGAGTGACTAATGACTCTCCATCACGATCGGCAGCAGCACCGCGCTTGCGCCCTGCGGCCCGTGCTCTACCGTCATCGTCGCCGCGCGGAAATCCTCCGGTCGCGCGAAGAAAATGTTGGGAACAAAAGTTTGCGGGTTTCGGTCGTAGAGCGGGAACAGCGTCGATTGGATCTGCACCATGATCCGGTGCCCGGGCTTGAAGATGTAATTCACCGTTGGTAGCCGGAAGCGGTACTCCTCCACCGCGCCTGCCGGAATCGGTGTGGGTGCGGCGAAGCTCTTCCGGTAGCGCCCGCGGAAGATGTCCATGCTGATCGCCAGTTCGTAGCCCGCCAGTTCGGGCTGCTCCGCGTAGGTGGGCGGGTACACGTCGATGATCTTTACAACGAAGTCCGCGTCGGTTCCCGTCGTTTTCATGAACAGGTCGGCAAACGGGGCGCCTTCCAGCCGTACGGCATGTTCCAGCACGGGCGTCTGGTAGCTCAGCACGTCGGTGCGCGTCCCTACGGCCCGCTGGTCTTCCACAAGCCAGGTCCTCCAGCGGGCGTCTCCGCCGGCTTCTACCGGAGGCGTCAGAAACGGCACCGGCTTCGCTGGGTCGGAGACATAGTGATCCTCGCCGCCATCCGGCTTCGCCAGCCCCAGGCCGAACTTCGCCTGCAAATACAGGGGCGTCAGATGCTTCTCGTCCACGCCCGGCCAATCCGTAAACTTGTCCCAGTGGTTCTGCACCGGGTTATAGATCATGACGGGGGCAAGCGCCTCGGCCGGCTTGCGGTCCTTGAGATAGGTATTGAAGAAAGGAATCAGCACCTCGCGCCGAAAATCCGCCGCCGTGTCGCCCTTCCACTTCAGTGGTCCCAGCGTTTCGCCCGAGCGGTTCACCTGGCTGTGGAACCAGGGCCCCATCACCAGGTGGTTATTCGCCGCATGACCAGCGGCCTTGAGCGCCTCCCAGGTATGCACCGCGCCGTATATGTCTTCCTGATCCCACAGGCCTTGAAGCCATACGGTGGGGACGCTCGATGGCTTCTCCACTACCAGCTTGTCCAGCGCCTGCAACTGCCAGAAAGCATCGTAGGCCGGATGTGCCGACAGGCGGTTCCACCAGGGCAACTGCGGAAACCCGTTCGCATTCGCCCAGTCGCCGGCAGTGCCCGCATCCAGAAAGTTCCGGTAGTCGTCGTCGCCGGCACGGGGCACTCTGCTGCCTGCGCCGCGACGGCTCGATTGTCCGGTGAAATAGTCCAGGTTCACCTGCCGGAAGGCGCCGTAGTGGAACCAATCGTCGCCCATCCAGCCGTCGATCATCGGGCTCTCCGGTGCGGCAACCTTCAGCGCAGGATGCGGACCCAACAGCGCCATGGTCACGGTCCAGCCGTCGTAGGACGAGCCGATCATGCCTACCCGTCCGTTACTCTCGGGTATGTTTTTCACCAGCCAGTCTATGGTGTCGTACGCGTCGGTCGTGTCATCGGTCTTGGTCGGATTCAGCGGCCCCATCGGCGGCCGTGTCATCACGTAGTCCCCCTCCGAGCCGTTCTTGCCGCGAATGTCCTGGCCAACCACGATGTAACCGTCGTCTGCCCACTCCCGCTGTGCCGACCACACCGCGTCGCGCATGTGCGGCTTGTCCGTCGTGAAGTGATCGGCGTTATAGGGCGTTCGCTCCAGCAGGATCGGCAGTCCCTTGGCACCCTTGGGCACCAGGATTACCGTGTGCAGTTTCACCCCATCGCGCATGGGGATCATGGCTTCGCGCTTTTCGTAGTCGTAGCCAGGGTGCGGTTCTTCCCATTTGGCCGGGATGTCGCTGGCGGACTGCACCATGTCGGCAGTGACTGCCGGCGACTGGGCAAACAACGCAGGCGCCGGCGCACAAAAAACCTGGCCAAGGATGAAAGCAGTCAATAAGACCAATGATTTATGCATTACTTCTATTCTGCCACGACACTTGCCAGCGGTAGATATACTGGGCAGCTGGCCCACGGTCCCTCAGTCCATTCCAGACCACAACGGGGGTGCCCACGGTGCCTCGCTTTTGGGGACCGTGGATGGCTCCCCAACCCTCCCGCCATATCGCTCCTCTAAAGTCGCCTTATAGTGTTTGAACCTGAATAGTCCATGCGCCGTGGGTTAGGGCCCGGAATCATTGCTTCTTCTTCCCCCAGTCGAACCTCCGCCCAAGGATCCCTTTGACGATCCAGTGATCCGTGGCCGCGGTAGGCCCGATGCCAACCCCGAAGTTGATCTCCCACTTCGGTGAGATGTTCAGGTCGATGGTGGGGAACAACTGCTGCTGCTGATCGTGCAGGCTGGCGATGTGGGTGATTTCCCCGTAGTCGGCGTAATACTCAAACCCGCCGGTGATGTGCTTCGTAAAGTCGTAGCTGATCTTGATCGCCGGCGAGAAGCCCAAACCCTGGTTCACGTCCGGGCCGTGCCAGGTGCGCTCCAGCGCGGGATTCACGGACCAGTACCAGCGCCCGGAGGTCTTGTCCACAATCGGTCGAATCTCCCAGGTCCACGTGTCCGGCGAGAACAGCGCGCGCTGATAGCCGATCTCGTTGGAGATGCTGGCCCCCACGGGCCAATGCCAACTGGGAGGCACGCGGACGCGCGGACGGATGTGGTCGCCCACCCACTGCGGGCCGCCCAGCCCGCTCTGCTCGCTGGTAAAGATGTAAAGGCCCACCTCGGACCAGTCGTTGATGCCCTGGGTAATTTCCACGGTTTCGTGCTCGGCGTGATACGTGGGGGCCGAGCCCTGGATATAGGCGTGCTGTCCCTGCGCGGTGAAGTTGGAGTGCAGCTCGACCATGGTGCTGCGGGGCGCAACCGTCTCCGCGCCGTAGACCTGGATCTCGTAGTTGCCCTGCGCGCGCGCCAGGGGCAGGGCTGCGGCGAACAGGATGAAGAAAACAAAGAACCGTTTCAAATGCACTCCGGGGAAAGGTTGAATTTCCGGTCCTGCTCAACCCTTGAATTACAGCAATGCAGAGCGAAGCTGGGCCTTAGAGCCCGCATCCATGCGGTCCTGCTGGGGTCAGTGGAACAGAGTGCCGCCGGCGTTGGTAGCGGGGAAGCCGGCTTCCACTCCTGTTCCTGCTTCTACGATTACCACATCCTTGCTGACGCCACACCGGGCGGGGCGTCACAGAGCCCATTCCGCCGTAAACCCCGCCCTCGACCCGCCAATAGAAATTCTGTGCCCTGGCCAATTCACAGTTTCATCGTGAAATGGGTGGGAGTCCCCCAGGCCTCGCCACCCCGGCGCTCATGTTTTGTCACTCAATACAATTTCAATTCCTGCCCTGAGCGAGCGGAATCGTGCCGCAATCGCTTCAATAGAAAGGCTTTGCCGTCCATGCTCGCGAAAATTCAATTCCGTGCAAAATGCGCAATTTTACGTACAAATACACGACATAAAAACCACTCCAGAGCCGTCAATATCTGTCGCATGTTACTGAAGATAAATACGTTAAATCTTTTGGCGGGCAATTTTTCGAAGTCCCAGGAATTGGCTGAATTTCATCGTTTTTCACCCCGGAATCAGGCCTTTTAAGGAAAAATCAACGTTTTTTTAGCCCCCAAATATCCCCTTTTCACCCCTGTTTCAGGCTTCCGCGTCCACAGAGACCAACCCATAGACATCCGTGCACCATTCAGTTTCATCATGGAAGGGGTGGGAATCTCCCGGCTTCGCCGCACCGCTCCACTGTCTATCTGTTCCCTGATTCCTGATCTCTGAACCCTGATCTCTGTCCTTTGCAGATCATTACCATCCGCTGCCGCATACTGGAGAGGCAATGGAGTGTGTTTCAGGTTCAATCTGTCAGGGATGTGACCGGTCCGTACCAACGTGTACCCCACCCCCCTCCTTCACATTTTATGCAGTTTTACACTGCTTAGCGTGGAATAACAACATTAGAATGAATAACTTATAAAATCTACATCGTTACTTTCCGGTAACGGATAACCCTCATTTTTGGCCCTTTTTAAGCCAAAAAATGCCTTTTTTCGGTCAAAAAAACCGCTTTTCATGCAAGAAATGCGGCTTTTTTCATGCCTCGACAGTCGCGTTTTCCGGCCTTGCCAACAGGCTCTACATATCCGCCGCTCCTGCGCTTGCCCTGAGGCGTGTTGCCTGTCACATGCCCTGAAGAATGCCGACTTGTTATGATTGTGGACGACAAAAAATGAGAGGCCGGCCACGCGTGTGGCGCGGCGAGGAGATCGTTAATGCCCGAAGTGCATGCCTTCAGTACCATACCCGCGAAGATTCTTCTGCCCATCGACTTCAGCCCGTCATCCCATGAAGCCATGGAGCAGGCCACCGTGCTTGCTCAGCACTTTCACGCCGAACTCTATCTTGTGCATGTGATTCCCGCGTCCGGGAATGTTGAGGATAAGAAGAAAGAGGCGGAGAATCTTGCTCTTTCTGTCGCCGGTCTTGCCGCCAAGGGCATCAAGGCAACCTCGAGCGTTGAAGTCGAAAACGACATTGCCGGTTGCATCCTTGATGTCATTGAGCGCGAGCACATCGACCTTATCGTGGTTTCCACGCATGGCCTCACCGGCTGGCATCCGCTCGTCTTCGGTTCAATCGCCGAGAAGCTGGTGCGCCTGGTTCATATTCCGCTGTTGCTCATTCGCACTGAAAAGCCCGAGAGCAGCGCCAAGGTCTCTTCCGGCCGCCTGATGGAATGGTGGTAGGCTAAAACGGCTTTCAAATAGAAGCCCCAGCGGCAGGTTACTGCCGCTGGGGCTTTTTTGTGCGGCATCGTTGGCGCCCTACTGCGCGTCACGCACGCAGCGGAATCCGACGCCGCCGGAGCGGTCGTAACCCGGCGCCATCAGGAGCAGCTTGCTGTGCTGGTCGTTGCGGTAAGCCTGGGGGAAATACCACATGGAGCCCTGCGGCTTGTAATACTCGCCGCCACGCAGAATGGCCGCGCGGGTGTGGTCGTCGGTAAACTCATCGGTCCACTGCCAGACGTTGCCGACCAGGTCCATGACGCCGTACGGGCTAACGCCCGCCGGATGCGCGTCTACTGGGTCGGGGCCTGGCATGGTGCGGCCGGTGGCGGGAGTGGGCACATTGGCGGGCTGCCACTGGTTGCCCCAGGGATAGGTTCGTCCATCCGTGCCCTGCGCGGCCAGTTGCCATTCCCACTCGTGGGGCAGGCGCTTGCCCGCCCACCGGGCGTAGGCACGCGCGTCCTCAAGAGAAACCCAGGTGACGGGGCGGTTGGCCCAGCCCGCGGGGAAGCTGCCGTTCTGCCAGTCGCGGAGGAAGTTGATGGCGTCGCGGGGCGCGTAGTGGGTGGCGTCGAGAAACTGCTTGAACTCGGCGTTGGTGACGGGAAACTTGTCGATGAAGAACGGAGCAACCTGCATCTGCTTCTCGTGGAAGCGGCGCGGGGTGTTTTCCCACGGGTACTGCACATCGACGCCGGGATTTGCGCCCCCTTCGATCTCTGTGCCTTGCACCTTGAAGATAAAATTGCCGCCGGGAATGCGGACCATGCCGGAGGGGGCTTCAGCGGCGGGTTGGGTTGAGGGGATTGCGACGATCTGCTGGGGCAGAATAACTGGCTCATGGGAGTAGCCGGAGAGCGGTTTGGCGGTGAGGACGGCCAACCGCTGCATGAGGGCCTTGATCGCGTCGCTGGGCTCGCCGGGCGTGGCGAGAATGGCGCCGTAGCCGTTGGCTTCCATGTCAAAGCTCAGCACGGCGGACTGGTCTTCATGTTCAGGCTTTAATTCCGTGCCGTGATAGAGGTCGAAATATCGCATGCCGGGGGGGACCGGGACGTCCATCTGCGGGCCAGCGATGTCATAGCTGGTGCGGTTGACGATGGTCCATACCGTCTGCTGTGCGAGGGGCCAGCGGCTGGCGTAGACGCCGTAGTTGTGCATGGGATAGAGCGGCTCCCAGCCGGGGCTGACAAGGAAGGGAGCGACGGCGCGCTCGATGGCGGCGACATGGCGCGTGGCTTCGGCGTCGCGGGGGTTGATGCCGTTCCAGATGCCCCACACATTCTCCCAGCTCTCCCAGCCGACGCCGTTGAAAAAGGCGAATTGCAGGTCGCTGGTCTTGTCCTGATTCCAGCGGTCGCTGATGTTGACCATGTGGCGGGTTTCAAGCCACTTGAAGCGGTCGACCATGGGGATGAAGGGAAAGCTGTACTGGCCCCAGGTCATGAGGTTCCAACCGAGGGCTTCGTCGCTGGGACTTCCTTCGGGTTCAAAGGCCAGTGGGTGGCTGATTGCATCTGCCGCCAGAGTGAAGCCCAGCGGCACGCCGTCCTGGGTGTCGCCGTTGATGCCGTCTGCGCCGATCTGCTGCATCAGAGCGGCGATGGCCTGCGGCCAGGGCTGATCGGGCTGGTGCGTACCCTGATCCCACATCATCATGGGAAAGAGAACGCGCACACCGCGGCGATGGAAATCGGCAACCATCTGGCGGACGCCGTTGATACCCCCGGGCATGGACTCGACCATTTGCAGTTGGTTGCGGTCGTCGATGCCCATGTTTGGATAAGTGGACCAGATGAGCACGGCGTCGATGCCGCCATAGCGTTTGTCGAGGTCGTCCAGGTAGCGGTCCACTGTGTAGTGGCTGGCCACCGGGTCATAGAAGTAACGGTCCTGGGCCATCATCTGCGGCTGCATAAAGCTGGACTGGGTCCAGCGGAGGGCGGGCAACTCGTAGCGCGCGGGATCGAAGGCGGTGCGAATGCGGCGCTCGGCGCGCCAGTGCTCAAGATCGCGAAGCCAGCTTTCATGGGTGGATGGAGCGCAGGTTTCAGCGGGCGTGCTTTCCCAGGCATGATGGAGGTTCATGCAGTCGGGCGCGGGAATCTGCTGTCTGACGGGCGGGAATTGCGTGTCTTGTGCTGCCGCGCTGAGGGCGAGGGCACCGGCAAGAACTCCAAGACTGATTGAGCGAAGCATCTGGATCGCGTTCTCCCTATTGATCTGGTCCCTGAGGTGAAGGGCCTGAAAAATCGTTATCCGTTTGCCGCCAGGAAGGCATCGACCTCGGCACGGGACGGCATGGAGGCCTGCGCACCACAGCGGGTAACGGAGATGGCTGCGGCTGCCGAGGCAAAGCGCGCCGCTGTCCATGGATCGTTGCCTTCAAGCAACGCCACGGCAAAGGCGCCATTGAAGCAATCGCCTGCGCCTACAGTGTCTACGGCCGGGACGGGGAACGGCTTGACCCAGGCCGCTTTGCCGCCCGCGACGGCGACATAGGCTCCCTCACCGCTGCGCTTCAGCACGACGCCGCGCAGGCCTCGGGCCAGTAGACGTTTCGCACCCTCCTCGGGCTGGGGTGTTTCTCCCAGATACAGAGCGGCCTCGGTCTCGTTTGGAGTGAACCATGCGATTTGGCGCCAGAGTGCATCCGGGAGCGGCGCGGCAGGAGCGGGGTCGAGCATGACCGGCACGCCCGCCTCGGCACATAGGGCGAGCATATGGCTGATGGTTTCCAGAGGAAGCTCCAACTGGCAGAGGACCATGCCGGCGAAGCGAATCAATGCGGCGTTGCGGTCGACGGCTGCGCAATCCATTTTGCCGTTTGCGCCGGGGACGACAACGATGATGTTCTCGCCGTTCTCCGCGACAACAATGGGAGCCACGCCGGAGGGTCCGTTCACGCGCTCGACGGCTGATGTTCCCACGCCTGCGCGGACAAGATTGTCGAGCAGGGCCTGGCCGAAGACATCTTCGCCCACCATGCCCACCATCTGCACCGGATAGCCCAGCCGTGCTGCGGCGACGGCCTGGTTGGCTCCCTTGCCGCCGGGAGTTGTCTCAAAGCCGATTCCGGTCAAGGTTTGTCCGGCAAGTGGAATGCGCGGAGTGCGCGCCACCAGGTCCATGTTGATGCTGCCGACAACGACAATCGGCTTGCGCTTGTTATCCATGATTCATGCCTCAGGCAGGGTACAGCGGAGCCAAGGCCACGGCGCCCAAGCCCAGCAGGAAGAAGATAAACATGAAGAGCAGCAGAAGCCGGGCCGAGCGAGGCGCGCCGGCAAACTCGCGCCAGACAAAGACGCCCCAGAAGGCCGATACCATGGTTGCGCCCTGGCCGATGGTGTAGGAGACGGCCGGCCCCACAAGGTGAGCTCCGGAGGCGATAAAGTTGGCTACCGCGCCGGTGCACCATATCGCTCCGCCCAGAATTCCCGCAAAGTGCCAGGCGAACGGAGCGCGGCCATAGCCGGAAGTGTCTACGGGAGGCTTGCCGTCCAACGGTTTGGCCATGAGTAGCAAGTTGGCGGGCACGGTGGAGAGGAGCAGGCCGAGGGCAAAGAAGAGCGAAACGGCGTAAGGACCGGGAGCAGGGTGGTCCGGTGTGCCGTTCAGGGCGTGCGCAACGAAAGGATAAAAAGTGCCCATGAGCACGCCGGCTACGAGGCTCAAGACAATGCCGCGCGTGGTGGCGGCCCTGGCCGTTGCTTCGCGCCTGCGATAGGCAGCGGCATCGAGGACGATGGCCACGGCAACCAGTGCGACTCCGCCAAAGAGCAGCAGGGGATTGCCGGCGGGATGGACGAGGTAACTTGAAACCGCGCCGATAACCAGCGCCAAGCCAATTCCAACTGGAAAGGCAACGGCCAGACCGGCCACATCAATGGCGGCTACCAGCAGGAGATTGGCTACGTTGAAGAGGACGCCGCCGCAGACGGCAAAGAGAATTGGGCTGAAAGTCATGCGAGCGAGGTCGGTTCCAAGCGAAGGGCCAGAGTGGCCCAGGCTGCCCGCAGTGAGTCCCCAGAAGACGGCGCAGGCCGCCATGCCGAGGGCGTAATCCCAATAGTAGAGTTGGAAGCGATAGCGCGGACACATCTTGAGCGTGTTGGCCCAGGAACCCCAGCACAGCATGCTCAGGATCATGAGAAAGAGTGCGGCTTGAAAGGATTGCGGAAGAAACATATCCATTGCCCCATTTCACGGTCATGTGTGGCAAACACCGTACTATAAAGCATTTGAGATTCTGCTGCCTATGAAGGCCATGCGTACGGGCAATCGCATGCAGGTCGCAATCGCTCCTGCGAGGTCACAGTTCTCGGAGAAGGCCGGCTGAAGGCACTCGGCGAGGCGTGAAAAAAGGCACCGATTTCGGCGCAAAAAAGCGGCATTTTTGATCTAAAAAGGGGATTATTTGTCTGAAAATGGGCCAAAATTGAAGGTTTGGAGTTACTAGTCTGCTAACAGGTTATAATTGCATGTTGTTGATTAGAGACACGTTAAAAGAAATGATCGGATGAAAAAGTAGATAAAAATGTGAAAAGTTTTTTTGAGGACCTGTTTTTAACCCGTTTCCAGCTCCTGCGACACACTCCATTGCCTCTCCAGTATGCGGCAAGGGGAAGTAATTATCTGCAAATTGATTTGAATGGGACGAGGAGTCCTTTCAGTCACAAGTCCTGAACCTGCGATGGTCCTGGTTTCATTCGTCCTTCGCTTCTGTATCGCTCAGTCTTTCGCGCGCAGCAAGGATTTCCGCTTACTGCCGGGCTGCCTTGACGGCCTCAGTGAGTGCCGGGACCACTTCGAAGAGGTCGCCGGCGATGCCGTAGTCGGCCACTTCAAAGATGGGAGCGGCGGGGTCCTTGTTGATGGCTACAACGCACTGCGAGCCTTTCATGCCGACCAGATGCTGAATGGCGCCGGAGATGCCGACCGCGAGATAGAGTTTGGGCGAGACGGTCTGGCCGGAACTGCCTACCTGGCGCTCCATGGGCAGCCAGCCGTTGTCGCAGATTGGCCTTGAGGCTGCCAACTCAGCGCCGAGCACTGTGGCCAATTCCTGAACGAGCGGGATATTTTCAGCGTCCCGGATGCCGCGACCGACGCTGACGATAAGTTGCGCGGAAGCGAGATCGACAGTCTGCGCGGAGGCGCGAAAGGGCTGGCCGGGACGGGTGCGGATGGATGCGTCTTCAATTTCGGGCACGAAGTGGAGGATGCTTGTTGTTCCTGCCACGGGCGGATCGGCTGGAAAGGCACCGGCCTGGACAGAGACGAAGCAAGGTCCATTGCCCGGATGGCTGTATTGCGCATTCATCTTCCCCTGGAAAAGCTGCCGTACAAACAAGGGTCCGGCTTCTATGGCCGTAACATCGCCGATGAGCACCTGGCCGAATCTTGCGGCGAGGCGTGGAACAAAATCGCGGACCTGATAGGTGTGCGGAAAGACGATGTAGGAAGGCTGGAGCTTCCGAATCAACTGTTCCAAGGCGAGCACGTAGCCATCGGAGGTGTAGTTCGCGAGCAAGGGATGCTCTACCGCGTAGGCCGTGGCGGGTGGTTGCCCCGAGGTTTCTGCGAGGGCAGGCGTGTTGGAATCTCCGACTACAGCGGTTTCCAGGGAAAGGCCCGTCAGGCCGCAAAGGATGCGGCCGGCGGCCAACGCTTCATGGGAAATGCGATTACGGCCAAGTCCGCGTTCTTCCTGTATGACCAAGACGCCGCTCATAGGACATGCACCTCGAACTTCAACTTCTCTACCAGCGCCGCTGCTGCTTCCTTTGCCGTACCGGGAAGCATCTGCGTGGATTTTTGTTTCTGCGGCAGCGTGATTTGCTCCAGAAGAACGACCGGCTCGGCATCGACGGCGAGTTCCGTGACTGTCGCACTGCGCACTTCTTTGGTCTTGGCGCGCTTGATGCCCATAAGAGTGGCGTAGCGCAGCTTGTTGCCGCCGGACTGGATGGTCAGCACGGCGGGGGTGGGCAGTTCAATGGTCTGGAACCAGCCCTCTTCCAGTTCGCGCTTGACGGTGAATCCGGTGCCGGTCTTCTCCACGTGGAGGATGAGCGTGGCGTGGGGCAGGTCCAACAGTTCCGCGACGATGACGCCGGTTTGGCCGAGTCCCAGGTCTTCAGACTGGAGGCCGGCGAGGATGAGGTCGGGATTTTCCGGTTTGATTGCCGCGGCGAGGAGGCGGGCTACGCCCAGGGCATCCCGCGCGCCGAGATCATCACAGACGATGTGGATAGCGCGGTCAGCGCCCTTGGCGAGCGCTTCGCGGAGGGTAGCGCCAACGCGCTCCGGGCCTGCAGAGAGGACGATGACTTCGCCGCCGTGCTTCTCTCTGAGCTGGAGCGCCTCTTCGAGGGCGTAGGCGTCGGGCTCGTTCAGCGCGAACTGAAGATCGGATTCTTCAATCCACTTGCCGGAGGGGTCGATGCAGACCTGGGCATCGCGCTCCGGAACCTGTTTGATGGCAACGACGATTTTCATGGCCGTTCACTCCAGTTCATCCTAGCTTGCGCCGTCCTCATGGATCACTTCTGCAGCAAGCCGCGGGCGGCTAGCTGGGCAATGTCAAGCAACTGAGGCGCGTTGTCGCCTGCGGCGGCGAGCGCATCCCGGAACATGGTGTTGCAGAAGGGACAGGCGGCGGCGATGGTTTGCGCGCCGGTTGCGATTAACTCCGCTGCGCGGACCTGGCTTACACGCTGACCTGTCTCTTCGCCGAGGAAGGCGAGTCCGCCGCCTGCTCCGCAACAGAAGCTGCGCTCGCGATTGCGGGGGGCTTCGATTAGTTGGCCTGCGGAGCTTACGATGGCGCGCGGTTCGTCGTAGACATTGCGATAGCGGCCGAGGTAGCAGGGATCGTGGAAGACGATGGTTTCTTGTCTCGCAGGGGCAAGAACCTCGTTCTCATTGGTAAGGCTTTCGGCACGGCTGAAGTCGTGCCCTTTCAAAGCACGCCCTTGCGGAAACCGGTCAGCAAAGCGCGCCAGGAACTCGCTGTGGTGCTCGACCTCAGGCGGGACGCCGTACTCCTTCCAGTCTTCCTGGATGGTGCGGACGCAGTGGGGGCAGATAGAGACGATCCGTTTGACCTTGTTCTGCGCCATGGTTTCGAGGTTGGCTTCAGCGAGTTGCTGGAAGAGGAGATCGTTACCGAGGCGGCGGGCTGAGTCGCCGGTGCATTTTTCCTTGCGGAGGACGCCGTAGCTGGTGCCGAGGTAGTTCATGACCTGGGCGAGGGCGGCGACAATCTCGCGGCCCCTGGGGTCGTAAGCGCCCATGCAGCCCAGCCATAAACAGTATTCCTGCGTGCCGTCGAAGAGGGGGAGTTGCTGCTTCTCAATGAACTTGTCGCGCTCGGTGAGGTTGAGGCCGAGGGCGTTGGAACCGCGTTCAAGAGCGAGGAAGAGCCTGGAGCCATAATTGTCTTTCCATGCGCCGGTGTTGACCGCGCCGCGGCGCAGGCCGACTAGGATGGGCAGGTGTTCGATGCCGACCGGACACTGGAACTCGCAGGCTCCGCATGTAGTGCACTGGAAGATGGCTTCCTGGGAGTTGTATTTGCCGAGCAGGGATTGGCTGGAGGCGGGGCCGAGATCGTTGAGATAGGTGCGCACACCAAGGATGATTTCCTTGGGATTGAGGAGCTTGCCGGTATTGGCGGCGGGGCAGTGTTCAGTGCAGCGGCCGCACTCGACGCACGAATAAGCCTGGAGACTAACCAGTTGCGTGAGGTCTGTGCCAGCCACGAGGCCGAAGTCCTCATCGCCGGAGAGTGGGGGAATCCGGCTGAAGCTGCCCCGGGAGAGAAAGACGGTGGCCGGGCTGAGAAGCAGGTGGAGGTGCTTGGTGTGGGGGATGAGCGGCAGAAAGGTGAGCAAGGTGATGGTGTGAATCCACCAGAGGAGCCGTGCGGCGGGGCTGGCATAGGCGACAAAGAACGAGGCCAGATAGGTGGCCATGAGGACGAAGATCAGCAGGGCGATGACACCGGACGCCCATGAGAGCTTTGCCCCAAGCCACCTGGGACGGACGAAGAAGCGTCGGACGAAGAGGCCGGTAATGGCGATGGAGCAGGCGAGGGCAAAAGCGGCCGCAACGTAGAAATAGAAGCGGCCGATGTGGCCTGCCGGGTTGAGGAATCCCATGCCGAAGACGATTGCGCAATGGTTGAAAGTGACAAGAGCAAAGGCACAGAAGGCCCAGAAGACAGAGGCGTGGGCAAGACCGGGGAGCGGGCGCTCTCGAATGACCTTAGCCTGGCAGAGGACTTCCCATACGAAGTCCCGTACACGCTTGCCGAGGGGGAAGAGGTGCAAGCCGGGATCCTTTTTGGATTTGAGAATGTTGACGAGGATCTGACCAAAGCGATGCCAGAAAAGTGCGGCCGAGGCTGCCGCAAGTCCAGCGAAGAGCAGCTTCTCAAAGAGGGAGAAGTGTTGCGGTTCGGCCAGGATTGGGAGGGAAGAGATCATAAGCGTACGAAGGAAAGATACAGGATTAGATTGGGATGTGTCGTGCGGCTCCTTGTCCTCTTTGCAAGCATGAGAGCGGAGCCAGAGCTGTGACTGCAATCAGAGCGCCAGTGAGGCTGCCGTAGTATTCTTTGCCTAACGCAGCGCACTGCCGCAACGTCACAGAACAGCCTTAGAGGAATGTAGATTGCCACGCTATCTTGTCACAGGAGCAGCCGGGTTTATTGGACGTTCGATTGCCGCGGCACTTTTGGGAAGGGGTGAGACTGTCCGCGGCATCGACAGCTTCATCAATGGCAAGCAGCACAATCTGATTGGCCTGGAGGCGATGGAATTCATCGCAGGCGACCTAGCCGATCCGGCCGCCTGCGCACAGGCCTGCGCTGGAGTAGAGGTTATTTTCCACGAGGCTGCGTTGGGCTCAGTGCCCCGTTCGCTGGCCGATCCCGTGACGACAAACGTGAACTGCGTCAATGCCACGCTCAACCTGCTGGTGGCCGCTCGCGCCGCTGGAGTGCGCCGCGTGCTCTACGCCGGTTCGTCTTCAGCGTATGGAGACACTCCCACGCTTCCCAAGCACGAGGAAATGCTGCCCAACCCCATCTCTCCTTATGCCGTGGCTAAGCTGGCCGGCGAACAATATGTGCGGTCATTCGCACGCGTCTACGGGATGGAGACGGTGGTGTTGCGTTATTTCAACGTCTTCGGGCCTTATCAAAATCCGTCTTCGCCGTATTCGGCCGTGCTGGCTGTTTTTTGCCGCAAGATGCTGGCTGGAGAACAGCTCACGATCTTTGGGGATGGCGAACACAGCCGCGACTTTACCTACGTTGAAAACGTGGTTCATGCCAACATGCTGGCAGCCGCTGCTCCGGCAGAGAAGGTCTCCGGCCGGATGATGAACATTGCCACCGGTTGCCGGATCACGCTGAACCAGGCCTTTGAAGTTGCCCGCGAACTGACCGGCTATCGTGGAGAGCCTTTTTATGCGGCGGCACGCGCCGGCGATGTCCGGGCCGCGCAGGCCGACATCCGCCTGGCAGGGAAACTGATCGGCTATAAGCCGGTTGTGGATTTCCGCGAAGGACTACGCCGGACGGTGGATTGGTATCGAACGGGCCAGACAGCACTTAGCAACCGGAATATCTTTTAACCCCTGGCATGATGGCCACCCCTAACTGCAAGGGTAGGTGATCCGGCGTGCAGATATCGATACTCTTGTTAAGAACTTGCCTGAGTGCAGGAAACAGGCTATCTTGGAGCGGCAAAGTTCAACAGCGAAATTCTGTTTCGAGACAGTGATCGAGCGGCGCTCGCAGGCTGAGTTTGCTTTTTGGCCTGCTGCGGCGAGCGAAGGAAGATGGACCCATTGGCCGATGCAAGACGTAATTCGTTGAAGGAAAGGGCCAAGGAACTATTATGGCCGATTGTGAGCGGCTTCGTTACCTGGCTAATTGGCTGGTATGCAGGGGAACGATTCCCGGCATTGAGGGGTAAGCCGCTGCCCTGGGATGTGGTTGTTGCGGCTGCCGTGATTACTGTTACAGGAGTAGCAGAATGGCTCCACCGCCGCTCTCCGCGGAACGCCACGAATTGGGATCTGCCATGGGAGAGACTGTACGACTTATACAAGGCTGATTGGGATAGCGTGAAAAGTCTCGAACATGACTCGTCGGATAAAGACATTCCTCAAATGATTCTGGCTGATCTATCCTGCAGTGACGAACTGAAACTGCGGATCGTGGTTGATGAGGGTAGTTACAAAATCGGTTCCGACATTGGGGAATTAGTTTTTTCCTATAGCGACCGGCTGAAGAAACACTTGAAGAGATGGTTTCGTTCTGCCATCTACAAACATGAGGTGGGCGAGAAATCGAAATTCAGCGTGCGCGGCTTTGAACGAAATGGAAATGAAGTCACATTGAGATTGCAGTCGCTGGATTATGACGATGTACTTGCGACGCATTACCAGATGGATTTTCACCGCAAGCATTGGAAGTCAATTCGAGAATATCTGCTCGAAAAATATCCCAGGCATTCGATCGGAGGGTGGGAGGGGAAAGGCCTGTCATTGCCGAATATTCTTGGGATCAACATTCTCATCTTTACGCCCTCAGGACGGCTGTTGCTGCAAAAGCGCTCATCGCATGTTGCGGTCAGGCCCGGAGAAATATGTGCCTCCGGCTCAGGCAGCGTCAACAAGGAGGACGTTGTCGCGGATCACCTGGTAAACGTGATCAGGGAAGCGCATGAGGAATTGGCTCTCGACCCTGACAAAATACGGCCGGAGTCCATCCGATTCTTAGGCCTGACGCGCGACTTCGTCTCGCATGGGGTGGTGGACTGTCATTTTTGCGCAATCACCGACGAAGCCACGGCGGATATCCTGAGGAAGCGGAAGCAGGCAGAGGACAAAAGGGAAATCAGCGACGTTCTCGTATTCGATTTCGGCGCGGCATTGGTCGAGGGGAGTCTGGATGATGCCGGAAGACTGCGATTTTCTAGGAAATTTCAGGAGTTGATTGACGAATACTGGAACAATCTGTCTCTTCCCTTGAAGTCCGGATTGAAGCTGTGGTCCATCGATCGCCTGAGACGAGTTCAATACAGCCCCGGCCTCTTACGCTGAGAACTGCGCCGTACCGTTGCGTGGAATGGAAGCGGCCGGCGGGTGTTTGAAGAGCCTGCAGATAACCGGGATTTTCCACACCTGTTTCTCTTCAGCGATAATGTCTATTGACGAAGTGCTTCCAATGAAGCACACTGACGAATATTTCCTCCGCAGCGGCTTTTCGTTTTGTAAACAAGGGATAGTCCTGCGCGAGGCCTAAAGGGACTGAGGTTCCCACGCCTTGCCGGATGTTCCTATTGCGCAACACGATACTTCGCACGCGCCGGTTGCTCAAACCAGCGCACATGTTAGCCGGTACAATTCCTCAACCTCACTGCGCGAGCTTTGGGAGGTAGTGGTGCGGCGGCGGCGCCTGATGGCATGCGTGCTGGGCGGATTGCTGCTGGTTTGCCTTCTATACTGCCTGATTGCTCCCAACCAGTACGAGGCCAGCGCCAGAGTTGCGCTGCGCACGTCCCCTGATTCCTCGCTGAGCCTTGAATCGCCGGAGGCCTTGGCTTCGGCTTCCATTCTGTCCGCACCGGTGCAACTGGAGACTTTGGCCGGGGTGTTGCGCAGCGACCAACTGGCGTGGCGGGTGGTGAACGAGCTGAAGCTCTACCAGGCTCCGGGTTTCATGGGCAATTTTGCCCAACGCTTTCCCGGCTTTCGCCCGGATGCGCCGCGCGTGGACGCCCAGGCCTGGCTGCTGGAGAGATTTCAAAAGCGGCTCAATGTGCAGACCCTGCCACGTACGCTCTTGATTCAAATCCGGTTTCGCTCGCGGGACGCGGCGTTGTCGGCAGCGGTAGTGAATGATCTGATTCGTGTTTACGGCCAGCAGGATAGCGAATCGCAAGTGCAGGCTACCGTGCAGGCTTCGGACTGGCTCAATGTTCAGCTCAAGGATTTGAAAGCTCGAGTGGACCGGGACCAACAGCGTCTGACGGCCTTTCAAAACGAACATGGCATTTTGAGTACGCCGGAGACGATGGCCAATGGCCAGCCGGGCGGAACGGACCATAGTTCCACCTTGCTGCAGATCGACGAGTTGGGCAAGCAACTGGTGGCTGCCACCACGGACCGCATCCTGCGAGAAGCGGAATACCGAGCCGCTTCAGCAGGCGATCCGGAACTGGTGATCGCCTCCGATCCCCGGCTGCAGACGGAAGGCGGCAACTTTGCGACGGTGCTTCTGGAGCAGATTCACGCCGGCCGCAGCCAACTGGAACAGGAACAGGCCCAGCTGAGCTCAGAGCACGGACCCAACTTTCCCCGCGTGGTGGAGATTCGCCACCAGTTGCAGGATCTGGACCGGCAGAAGCTGGCGGAAGACGCCAAGCTTGTGGAACGATTCAAGAGTGCCTGGCAGACGGCGGCCGATCGCGAGCAGTTGGTGCGCAAGAGCCTGGAGGCAACAACCGGCGAGGGCATGAAACTGAACGAAGCCGCTACCGAATATGCGGTGATGCGCCAGGAAGCCGATTCCAGCCACGAACTCTATATGCGGGTAATGGAGAAGGTAGCGGAAGCAGGGATGGTTGCAGGCATCCACGGCTCAAAAATTTCTGTGGTGGATTTTGCACGCCAGCCGGTAAAACCGGCAGCGCCCGACCTGCCTCTTTACATGGCCATCACGTTTTTTGCCGGCCTTTGGCTGGCAGTGGGAGCCGCGCTCATGGCGGAATCAATCAGCAGGCCTGGAACGCGCACTGCCGTGGCTTTGCTGGTGGTGCTATTGGCTGGAGCTATGGGACACGCGCAGGCGCCGACACCGAGTCTTGACGGCCTCCCCACAGGGGTAGCACGCATTCCTTTCACGCAGGATAACAAGACCGTACCTAATCCCAAGGATGCGCCCGCGGTATGGGGCAACGCAACGGGAGCAAACCAGGCCGGGCTGCCACCGGTGGCGACCACACAGTCCACGACTCCGATGCCGGCTCCCATTAGTCCAGGCGACTTTCTGGAAATCAGCGAGTACCATACGCAGGGGTTTCACTCCGAAGTGCGCGTGTCGGCCGCAGGCACTGTGACGCTGCCCATGGTGAATGAGGTACAGGTTGGCGGAATGGACGAGCAGGCCGCCGCGCATGCGATTGAGGCGACGCTGGTGGCCAAGGGCATGCTGCTCCATCCCCAGGTCCAAGTGCTGGTGATGTCTTACGCGGGGCAGGACGTGAGCGTGCTGGGCGAGGTGACCCGCCCTGGGGTTTATCCCTATACGCTTCACCATCGGCTGCTGGACCTGATCTCTGCGGCATCCGGCACGGCTTCAAGCGCCGGCCGGCTGGTGAACGTCTACCACCGCAACGATCCGAAGACTCCGCATCCCGTGGTGCTGGACCCGAGTGGAACCGATACAGGGGCGGACCACAATCCTGAGTTGAGTCCAGGCGACACCGTCCAGGTGAGCCGCGCCGGGCTGGTTTATGTAGTGGGCGATGTTGTCCGGCCAGGTGGATTTGCCGTTGATCCGGTGCAGGGGCTTACGGTGGTACAGGCGCTCAGCCTGGCCTGGGGTCCGAGCCAGAACGCCGCCACCGGCAAGGCGATGCTGATCCGCGAGCAGAACGGGGGCCGGATCATGACCACCCTGAATCTGAAGCGCATGCTCCACGGTCAGGAGCCCGACCAGCCGGTCCACGACCGCGACATACTTTATGTGCCCGATTCGACTGCCAAGAACATGTTGAACAGGGCCATGGAGTCCGCTATTCAATCGGCGATCGGTGTTTCTATTTATTCCGGGCTGGTTTATTCGCAGAGGTATTAGGCAATGAGAAGAGTTGCCTGGGGATTGTTGCTGGTTTTTGCCTTTGCGATTCCGTGGGAATACTCCCTGGATCTGGGCGAACCGCTGGGTAACGTGGCCCGCATTGCCGGTCTTCTTCTGCTGCTGGCGGCCATTCCGGCTGTTCTGCAGGCGGGCCGTCTGCGGACGCCCGGCCCACTGCAATGGATGGTATTGGCCTTCTATCTCTGGTTCTGCTTCTCTTATTTCTGGACCATCGAACCGGTTGTGACGCTGGAAAGGATGCGCGCCTACTTCCAGGTGATGATGACCGTCTGGCTGGTGTGGGAGTTTGCCGAGACTCCGCACGATCTACGTGTTCTTCTACGCGCATTTGTGGCCGGATCGTGGGTGCTGGCCGTGCTTACGCTCGCCAATTTTGCTTCTCCGGAGGCGATCGCTACAGGCCAGATGCGTTTTGCGGCAACCGGCCAGGATCCGAACGATGTGGCCCGTTTTCTGGATATAGGTTTTCCGCTTGCGGCCTTATTGTTGAATAGCGAGCCGCGTTGGCCTGCCCGCCTGCTGGCGCTGGGCTACCTGCCGCTGGGCCTGGTTGCAGTGCTGCTCACGGCCTCGCGTGGCGGTTTCCTGGCTGCGATGGTGGCGCTGGGTGGGTGCGGCATCCTGCTGGCGCGCAGTTACGTCCGGCGAGTGCTTGCCGTTGTCCTGGCTTTGCCGGCAATCGCAGCCGCATTATGGTTTACGGTTCCCCATGAGATTTTTGAGCGCCTGGCGACGATTCCCGAGCAACTTCAAAGCGGCGACCTGAATCAGCGGCTGAATATCTGGACGGCAGGCTGGCATGCCTTTGCTCAGGCACCTCTGCTGGGCAGCGGGGCAGGGTCGTTTGTGAGTGCGGCAGGAATGGCGCCCACGGATACGGCGCACAATACGGCTCTTGCGATTGCCGTCAATGGCGGGCTGCTGGGCTTGTTTCTGGCCATCGCTGTTGTTTTTCTGGCCGTTCGATCAATGATGCAGACTCATGGAACCCTTCGCCTGGCATTAGCGACGGCGCTGCTGGTCTGGATACTTACCGCGATGGTGGCCACGGTGGAGGAGAGCCGCACCACCTGGCTGCTGCTGGCCCTGATTGCGCTGGCGGGGCGGCTTGCCCTGGAACAACCGGAACGCCTGGCCGCCTGCTTTCCAGACAGCGCTCCGAGTGTCACGAGCAGCGAGGTCCCGGCGCCGGCGATATAGACCGGCGCATTTGTCATGCCTACCCCCGCCAACATCTTCTCCCGCGACCGCATCGTGCAGATGTTCAGAGGCACCAGCGTCAATCGCAGCATCTTCCGCGCTGTCGTATCGGTCAGCGCCGTGGGGATTCTGGTCAAGCTAGTTGCAACATGCAAGGAAATTACAGTAGCCGGGGTCTATGGCCGCTCCGATGTTATGGATGCGTTTCTGGCGGCGGCGCTGATTCCCGGTTTATTGATCAACCTGATCTCAGAGTCGATGAACCAGGCGCTGGTCCCTACGCTGGTGCGGGTCAGGGAACAGGAGGGCCAGGAACGCGCGCAGCAACTGCTGTCGAGTTCAATGCTGTGGATGTGCCTGCTGCTGGGAGCGGTCTCAGGCGCGATGGCGCTGGCCGCACACGGTTTCTTTCCGCTGATCGCCTCGCACTTTCCGGCAGCGAAGCTGGAACTCTCGATACGGCTCTTCTACGTTCTGCTGCCGGTTGTGCTGATTACCGGCATTGCCACTAACTGCACCGCCGTTCTAAATACCTTTGACCGCTTTGCGCTGCCGGCGCTGGCGCCTGTGGCGATCTCCCTGGCGATCATCGCAGGCACACTGCTATTGAGCGGCCGCTTCGGCATCTGGGCCATGGTCTATTCGACGCTGGCCGGTTCGCTGATTCATGCGGCGGTGGTGGCGCGGATGATGAACGTGCACGGTTACCGCTTCCGCCTGCGCTGGTATGGAATGACCGAGGCTACCCGGGAGGTAGCGCGGCAGTACGGGCCGGTGCTGCTGAGCGGCGTGGTGTCTTCTGCCGGCCTGCTGGTGGACCAGTCGATGGCCGCCATGCTGCCCGCGGGGAGCGTATCGGCGCTGGTGTATGCCAACCGCTTTGTGAGCGTGGTGGTGACCCTGATGGCCGGAGCGGTTGCAACGGCCGTGGTGCCTTACTTCTCACGCATGATCGCGTACCGCGACTGGGCCGGGTGCCGGCACACCCTGCGCACCTGGATTCGCCTTACCGCCCTGGTCTCAGTGCCGATTGCGGTGGCGCTGGTTGCAGGCGCGCACTTAGTGATCCGGATTGCCCTGCAGCATGGGGCGTTTGGACCGCGCGACACGGCCGTGGTGACCCCGGTGCTGGCGATGTATGCGTTGCAGATTCCGTTTTATGTGACCGGGCGGGTGCTGAATCGCTTTCTGGTAGCCATGCGCCGCACCGATCTGATCTTCTACTGCGGTGCGCTGAACCTGATCCTGGACATTGCGCTGAATTTGATTCTGATGCGCTGGTTCGGTGTTGCCGGAATAGCGCTGGCCACTTCTCTTTGGACGGTGAGTTCGTTCCTGTTTCTGTGGTACTGGACCTGGAGAGTTCTTCCCAAGGCTGGCACTGAAACGGTATAAGGGCATGGAACCGGAGAGAACGCTCCGGCCGGTAGCCTGGCTGTGGCAATGGAGGCAGCTGCATGATTCCCAAGCCGGCCCAATATCTTCTGCGTTTCGACGACCTGTGCCCGACGGTCTCCCGGGCGCGATGGGAGCGTTTTTTGCCGCTGATCGAGGAGTTTGGAATCCGGCCCATTCTCGCCGTGATTCCCGACAATCTGGACCACTCGCTGGAGCTTTCACCGCCCGATCCTGAATTCTGGGCCGGGATGCGCGCGCTACAGGAGGCCGGAGCCACGATTGCGCTGCACGGCTACCAGCACATCTGCGACAGCAGAGGCCAAAGCCTGTTGGCGCTGCACCGCAGATCGGAGTTCGCAGGCGTAGCGGAATACGTGCAGCGGCAGTGGATTCGCACCGGACTGGAGATACTCCGCGGCCACGGACTGAACCCCACGCTCTGGGTTGCGCCGCGCCATGGTTTCGACGGAAGCACCCTGCGCGTGCTGCGCGAGCAGGGCATTCATGCGCTGTCAGACGGATTCGCCCGCGTTCCGTTTCAGCGCGGCGGATTGACCTGGATTCCGCAGCAGCTTTGGGAGCCGGTGAACAAGCAGAAGGGTCTTTGGACCATCTGTATCCATCCCAATTCAGCAGGGAGCTTGCTGGTTGCGCAGTTGCAGTTGTTTCTTCGCCATCATGCCGCGCAGTTCACATCGGTGGAGCGAGTACTGGACGATCTTCGACCTGGAGAGCTGAGTTTTGGGGAGCGGCTTTACGAACAGTTGGCTCTCTGGCGGGCTCAAGTTTCCCATGCCAGAAAACGGGTCCGTCGCCGCAGGCATCGGTCGAGCAGCCGCTAAAAACCGAGCGGAGTTCAGACGCCGAAAAAGCCTGGAATTTCAGGGTATTTCTGCCCATTTTCGAGGCAAAAAATGGCCTTTTTCGACAAAAAAGCTATTTTCAGAGCATTTTTTGTTTGCTTTGCCAGCGATAGTTATTTTGTATCGTATTGAATAACAAGTAGTTATTAAATTTGAAGTATGAGAAAAGCCAGGGAAAGTGGGGGAGGGGGGTGGGGTACACGTTGGGGTACGGACCGGTTACATCCCTGACAGATTGAACCGGAAACACACTCCATTGCCTCTCCAGTATGCGGCATCGGGAGGTAATTATCGGTAAATGGATTTGAGCGGGACGAAGTGGGCGAGGCCAAAAGGCGACAGACTGTTTATACGATTACCCGGCCCCAACGCCTGGGCTGGGGATTGTGCGCGAGCAGGTCGGCGTAGAGAGTTTCCCAGCGGTCCAGCGCGGCATCGAGACTGAAGCGCGCGACTACCTGCCGTCGTGCGTTCTGGCCCATTTTTGTGCGCTCTTCCAGGGGAATTTGCATCATTGCGCTCATCGCCTTGCCCAGTTCAGCGGCGTCCCCGGCGGATGTCAGACCACCGGAGAGAGCGAGCACGGTTTCACGGGTGCCGGGGACATTGGTGGCAATCGCAGGCAAAGCACAGGCGGCAGCCTCCAGAAGACCCATCGGGAGCCCTTCCCAGCGGGACGAGAGAACGAATGCATCCGCAGCCTGCATGCAGCGGCGCACATCTGGAGTAAAACCCAGAAACATAACGCGCTTCTCCAGGCCAAGGCTCATACAGAGCCGTTTCAGTTCGTCCTGCAGAGGCCCGCCACCAGCGATGACGAGCCGCGCGGGTTCTGGCACGCCGGCCATGGCCCTGAGCAGCGTGGAATAGTCTTTCACGGGGTCCAGACGGCCGGCAGCGAACCATAGAAACTCATTGCCGATGCCGAGTTTCTGTCGCATGGATTGGCGAACTGAAGCGTCCGGCTGCCAGGCTTCCACATCCACGCCGTTGGGCAGGACGAGAAGCCTGGCTTTGGAAACCATGCGGGCGGCGAGGTGGGTGTCTCTGACAGCGTGGCTGACGGCAGTGACCTGGTCTGGCAGCCAACCGCTCAAGCGATAACCCAGGCGGCGGCCCAGGCCACCGGTGGACACGCTATGCAGCCGATCCACAACCACGCGCACCGGCGCGCCCAACCGGGACCAGCGGGCCAGCCACGCCGCATGGGGCAGGTGGGCGTGGACCACGTCGGGCGACTCCAGATTGATCCAGCGGTGGAAGCGTATCCATCCGCGTGGATCGGCCAGTCCTTTGCGCATGCGGAGGCTCAGGAATCCTGCTCCCGCGGCCATCAGTTCGGCGGCTGCGTCTCCGCCGTCGCCGGACAGCGCCACAACGCTCACCCTCCAACCGCGCCGGTGCAACCCGCTGGCCAGCAGAAGCAACTGGCGCTCCGCGCCGCCGATGCGGTCAAGACCGGGAACAACCAGGGCGATGTGGCTCAAGCCCGCCTCTCGGCGAGGGTGGCGTCGATGAGTTCCTCATAGGCTTCAATGGCGCGGTCAAACCCGAACTCCCCGGCAAATTCAAGGTTGCGGGGTTCAGGACGGTGGCGGCTTATCCTCATGCGGCGTAAAGCTGAGTGCAACGCCGATCGGAGTTGCACGAGGATGGAATGGAAGGCCAGTACCGGAAGCAAAACGGCAAACACACGTCCTGCTAGAACTCTAACCACACTGCGTTTGAGCACGAGCCTCTCCAGACAAAAGGACTTGTGCGCTCCCATGCGGGAACACACAGAGGAAATGTGCGTGGCGCTGCTGGGTGTTGATGCTTGCCGAATCTGATGCCTGCAGGAGGCTTCAGGGCGCCAGCACGTTCACTCCCGTTCTTCGCCTAAGGCACATACCTCGTGACAACGCAGAGAAACCCTGCTGTCGGGTATTTCGCTGGAGAAAAGTGGATCAGTACTTGCAGGAAACATCTTTCCGGCCTGGGATGTCAAGGGATAAAATCACACGAGGAAAAGCGGGGATACAAACATTCAACAAGGGAGACCTCCAGCTCTGCCGGGGAGACAGCCGGAGTTTGAGACTTGCGGTCCTGGATTTTCCATATCTATCGCAGACGCGCGGGAAGGAAGGGGGCGCTCCCAAAGCGCCGTCCCTACGGGACTCTTCATACGTTTGGTTACGCCATTCCACCCCACGCTGAAGCGCGGGGCTAGTACAGACCACTCTTGTCCAAAATAGCTTTTGAGCAAATGGGTCTGGCTGCCCTCCTTTGCGGTGTATCAGAATGACTTTATCGAGAAGTCGCTGAAAACCGCTTGGGAGGGCGTCAACGATGGTACAAGTCGC
>Ga0316217_10000189_pt1 | contig 93869 bp, 72 predicted proteins | sample 1anoAmetaG_FD_203633 | JGI IMG/M metagenome (GOLD analysis project Ga0316217, IMG submission 203633) | Freshwater microbial communities from Trout Bog Lake, Wisconsin, USA - 1anoA | ecosystem: Environmental > Aquatic > Freshwater > Lake > Hypolimnion/Profundal zone | place: USA: Wisconsin...
TATAAGTGGCCCCGAAGGACAGGTTGGTGCTGTCGTATCCGAGCAGAAAGGCGGAAGCCACATCCACGCTGTTGGAGTAGGTTGCGCCATTGTCGCTGGAGAATTCGATGGTAAAGGCCGTCGCTTCCCCGCCGTTGCCCAGAAAACCCCAATAAACAAAATCGGTCAACAAGTAGGTTCCATCCAGACCGAACACGAACTGCGGGGGAGTTCCGCCACCGGCGAAGTAGTCCGGCCCATAGGAACTGCCCGTTCGCCAATGAGCGCCGCCTTCCGTCACGAACGGGAAGTTGCTCGCCGTCGGCGTCTGGCTTAGGCCCGCGTCGGTGATCAGATTGGCCGCGACGCGGCCGTTGGACACATCCTCATCCACGGGGTTTTGGGTCACCGAGATTGGTTTGACCAAGACCTCGTTGGCCGGCGGAGGTGCGAACACGTTGATCGAGGCGACCTGGCTCGTGACTGTGCCAGCCACGTTGGTGATGACGACATTGTACGGGCCGGCTTGGCTCGACTGGATGTTGTTGATGGTCAACGTGCTGGTGCGTGCGCCGGTCAGGCCGTCCCCATCGCTAACGTTCGTCCCATAGAATAGCCACTGATAGCTCAACGGGGCTGTGCCCGCCGCGGTGATGGTCACCGTGACGTTCGAGCCCGCGAGCACCATTTCCGAGCTCGGTTGGGTGGTGATGCCGGGCAGTACCGCGGGCCCCGTCGTAGGCGCCCCGAGGAATCTGACCTTGCCCACGGCTACCTGGTTGCCTCCCCCGGGATTAGGAAAGCCGCTGGTGGCGGCATTGCCGGTTATCGTAATACGGACGGCGTTGGCGGTATAAGTGGCCCCGAAGGACAGGTTGGTGCTGTCGTATCCGAGCAGAAAGGCGGAAGCCACATCCACGCTGTTGGAGTAGGTTGCGCCATTGTCGCTGGAGAATTCGATGGTAAAGGCCGTCGCTTCTCCGCCATTGCCGAGAAAGCCCCAATAAACGAAATCGGTCAATAAATAGGTTCCGTCCAGCCCGAATACGAACTGCGGGGGAGTTCCGCCGCCGGCGAAGTAATTCGGTCCATAAGAGCTCCCGCTGCGCCAATGGCCGCCTCCTTCGGTGATGGTCAGGAAGTTGGCCGCCGTCGGCGTCCCGCTTAACCCGCTGTCGGTGATAAGATTGGCCGCAACGCGCCCGTTGGACGCATCTTCGTCTACGGGGTTTTGCGTGACGGATATCGGTTTGACGAGGGTGGGCGATTGGGCGTGGCTGCTCAACATGAAGCCGCCAAACGCCGCGAGAACGCCCAGCAGCTTCAGGGAGACCGTAAGCCTTGGAGGTGTAGTTTTCATTGGAATTAATTATCGAACTATGGTTTGCATCGACAATGGCCGAACATCGGTATGTTTCGTTGTGACAACGCGATATTCTACCCCACGCGAGAACGCCGGGTAGTCGGCAAAACTGTTGATGCCAAATGCGCGCGAACTCAGATGACCACCCAGGCGATGGTCCGTCCAGCGGTGTTTCAGTGGTCGCGATTAAGGAGCGCGGCCCGCTCGGCGGCGGTGAGTAGCGGAGGTGGTTGCGCCGAGTAGGGTTTACCCCCCGCGGCGACGTATTCCGAAAACCTCCGGCTGTACTCTTTAAGGAAGGCCCGCCGAACCAGATCAAAACTCAAGATCGCCGGAGGCTCAGATTCTTCGTCGCCCAGCAGGAAAGGTCTGTCAGCTCGGGCGGGGTCATAGTTCCCGTCCTTCACCACGAAACTGTACTCGCTGCGGTAGTTCTTCAAGAGCTCTTGATAGTTGCCGTCGTGGGCGCCGGGCTTCGCATGCCATTTAATGGACGCCGTTTTCAGGTCCGGGCTGAAGAAAAGCACTCCCGCCTTTTCAGAGCTCTGGGCGGCGTCGGTCGTGAACGAATCCAATGCAACTGAGTAGGGGACCCCGAGGACAATCTGCCGCGGTGCGCTGCGAAAGCGAGCCTCGACCGCCAACTCCGCGCCTTCGGAGGTGAACTTCAGGGTGCTGGAGATAGGGCCGAATTCGGTTGGCGCATTCAGTATAGCCACCTCTTTGCCGGGCTCGATCCAAGCGGGAGAAATCACGGAGAACAGGTGGAGGTCCCGGTTGGTTTCCTCTAGCCCGGCCTGTCCGCCGTATTCGCAAACCAACATATCCCGAATGAAAAGGGCGGTTTTGGCAGCCGCCCAGGCGTGCGGGGGAGGGCAACCGGCTTCCGGGGTCCGGTTGGACCAAGGGATGACCAGGTTCTCGAAGCCTTCGTGGGTTGATCCGTTGTGGAGCAGCACATGATAAAGATCCAGGAGGGCGTGCCTCGGGTCGCCGATGGCCCGGTACTGCTGGGCCTGGTTGAGGGTGACATACTGGTGGATGTGCATGCCATTGCGATAGGTCATGACCCCTTCGCGATACTTCCGGGCGCGGATCGTCGCGAGGGTCTTCGCCACGCGGGGATCATCCGGGCTGAGGAGTTCGGTCGGATAGACCAGCAGGTTGTTTTCCCAATCCTGGTTGGGGAACTCGTTCGGTGGGCCTTGGCCCTGGACCAGCCCCGCCGTCCAATCGTAAAGGCCGGATCGGATATATCCCTCGCGACGAGCCGTGTAGTCAATGGCTTTGAGGATCGCCTGCCGATAGGATGCCTCGGCTTCGGCCCAGGTCTGGGCGTCGGCGTTTTCCCCAAGCAGGCGGGCGGCGCGGATGGAGGTGCGTAGCGCGAGGAGCGCGAACAGGTTGTGGCAGGTGTGGTAACCCGTGACCATGGGCGCATCGTAGGGGATGGAAGCTCGGATCAGGCCGTAAGCATTGTTAGTGCGGTGGTCATCCACGATGAACTGCGCGCCCTGGCGCAGGGCCGGATAGACTTTGCGGCCATAAGCCGGGTCATGGTTGAAAATGATCGGATAAGCGAGCGCGAAGAGACCTTGGCCGTGCGAGGTGACGATGTTGTTGTTGCCTCGGTTATGGACGTCGATGAACATGCCGGAGCGGTGCTGTTTGGCGGCGAGCCAAGCCACGTTCGGCTCGCTCAGTTCGGGCAAGCCGGCGGTCTGGTAGGCCAGCAGCATGTCCATGTAGTCATTCAAGAACAGGTCATCGTAGGCGAGGCCGCTTCCCTGGCGCTTGCCGCCGTTATCTCGGGTGGCGAGAATCAAATGCACCAAACCTGCCCGGTAGGATTCGTTTACCCGTTTCTCCGGGATGCGGAATTCGACCCGCCCGAGCAGGGACTTCCAAAACCTGATGGTGGCGGCCAACTGGGCATCGTAATCCGCCACGGCCACGGCGGCGAGTTGTTCCGGGGCCTGGGTCGGGACGCGGGGCATTTTGAAGACGGCGGAGAAGCTCCGACCTGGCGCCAGGGCGCGATGGTAAACCGCCAGGCCAGTCTCCGCGCGATCCGTGATAGAAAAATCGGCGGCGTGGTACGGACCCCGAAACGGCATATCGGGGACGGCGTAGAGCTCCGCGTTGGGGGCGAAGGTGTACAAGAGGTCGCCATCTTTCCACAGGGCGTGGTCGCGCATCGTGAAGGAGGCTGCAGGCGTCACTGGCCGATGGACCGCCCCCAGGCGGAAGACGCCGGCGCTGCCCCGAATGGCCGTGGCGAACGTGCCTTTGGCCGGGCTCAGGGTGGAGTTGGTCATCGTCAAACGAGCGAACTGCACCAGATTGGACCGGCCGAGTTCCGGCAGTTCGGCACTGAAGATCTGCAGCTCGTACCGGATGGGACCATCCTCCCACTGGTAGCCAACGACAGGAATCCATCCCTCGAGAAAGGTCTTGTTGCGCGCCATTACCGGAGCGAGCGGTTCGCCGAAAAAAAAAGCCAATTCGGCGTTCCGCGTATAGATGGCCCCATCATAGGTGATCTGCACCGGTTCCGGAACGAATGGCAGGCCGATGACGGTGGTGGACTGGGCGGCGTAGCACCATTCCTGGTCAGGACGATCGATGATGGGATCGAACATCGGCGCCTGCCCGGCCAGGCAGGAGGCCATGGGCCAAAGGGCCATCGCCAGGCGGAAGCAACGGAGACCGGTGCAAGAGTTCCGGCTGGCAAGGAACCAAGCCGACCAAGAGGGGACCGTGGGGAGGATTCGGTTCATAAAATCATGGTGAGTTGCGACGCTCAATGACCCTATGAAACACGGGGGGTGAGGTGATCCGCAAGTCAGCAAAAGTGTTGACCTCAGCCGGGAGCAGGGCAAAGCGCCGGAGGCAGCATGCTCTCACAAGAACGCCAGGTTCCTCGTGGACCTTTTTTCCTTGCCGAGGGAAGGGGGGAAATCCAAGACTCGGTTCATGCCTTGCTCGATCCCTTGGTTCGTGTTTTTGACGGGTTGGACGCTGTCGGCCACGATCGAGGTTTGTTCAGCCGTGGTCAAAGACCCCCTGCCGTTCTCAGTCGCCTCCTGGGATGTGGGCAACGATTTGCCGAGCAGTGTGGTCTCCGCCATAGTCCAGGGTGCGGATGGGTGCTTGTGGGTGGGCACACCCAATGGTTTGGCGCGGTTTGATGGCGTGCGCTTCAAGGTCTTTGATGCGGCCAATACCCCCGATCTGAAAACCAACCGCATCACGGCCTTGTTACCGGACAACGCGGGAAACCTGTGGGTTGGCTGTGGCGCGCCCGACCTGGCCACCTTCAGCCAGGACCGATTCCACTCCGTCGTTTTCCCTGGGGGTGGTTTGCACGAGAGCGCTCGTTTCCTGACGGAAGATGGCGCAGGCGCCCTCTGGATTGCCTGCCCGGCTGAGGGTGTCTTCCGCTGGCACCGGAGCGAGTTGGTCTGGGTCAGCCGACAGCCGCCCGGCGAGTTTTCGTGCCTGGCACTCGCAAGGGACGGAAGCATCTGGTTGCGATCGGGCGCGGATGTGGCCCAGTTCGCCACCGACCCGGGTGGGGCGGTGCGTGAGGTTTCGCGGAATCCAAACGTGCGCCCTGACGTACTGTGCGCGGCTCGTGACGGCGGCATCTGGGTGGCTTGCAGCGATCTCGTCCGCCGTTGGTACACAGGCCATTGGCAGGACGAGCTCGCGTTGGCAGGCGAAACCGGTGAAACGCCCCGCCGTCTCATCACCGCTCTCCTCGAAGACAGCCGCGGCGGTTTATGGATTGGCACCTACGGCGGCGGGCTCTTCTATTTTACCGGCCAGGTTCCACCCACGCGTGTCGCCAGCGATGGGCCGCTGTCCCAGAATGTGATTACCTGCCTGTGCGAAGACCGCGAAGGGTCCATCTGGGTGGGGACCGACGGCGGCGGCTTGCACCGGGTGAAGCGGCGACGCTTGCGCACCCTGTACCTCCCGGCGCCTTATTCTGAGCACATCTTTCAAACCGTTTGCCTGGCCCATGACGGTGGTCTTTGGGCCGGAACCGATGGCGCCGGGCTCTTTCATCTGCAAAATGGGGATTTCTCTCGGTTTGCAGAAACGGAGGGATTGGTCGGGCTCCACGTAACCTCAGTGCTGGAAGACCGCCACACCAACTTGTGGGTAGGGACTTCGCGCGGCCTGTTTCAGCGCGAACTCGGCGGCTCATTCCGCCAGCTCTACGGCGCCAGTTTCAGCCAGGATCGTGTCGTGGCTTTATACGAGGACCGGCATGGGCAACTGTGGTTGGGAAATGAAGGCGGGGTCGCCTGCATTCGGGATGGGAGGCTCGAGACCTGCGCCAACGCATTTCCCGGTGAGAAGCCGGATGTTCGCGCCTTCGCTGAGGATAGCGCCGGCCACCTCCTCGTGGCGACGATGGCGAGCGGTCTGAATTGGATCACCAACGGACACCTCGCCCGCTGCGTTTATCCGGCCGTATTCTCCGATAACGTGCGGAGCTTGTGCCCCGACGAGGATGGGGCGGTGTGGGTGGGAACCTTTGGCGCCGGATTGGTGCGCTTCAAGGACCAGAAAGTCGTCCGCTTCAACGCCAAAGACGGGTTGGTGGACAGTACTATCCATACGATTCTGGATGATGGGTCAGGCCGGCTATGGCTCAGCTCCGAGGATGGCATTTTCTCTCTTAATAAACAGGAGTTGCGTGACCACACCGCCGGCCGCAGCCCACCTTTGTCCTGTATCCGGTTCTCGGTGGGAGACGGGCTGGCCAGCCGCCGAGGCTCGGGCAGCGGGCAGCCGGTGGCAGTCAAGTCCCCGGATGGCCGGCTGTGGATTCCCAACATGAAAGCGCTGGTGGCGCTCGAGGTAAGCGCCTTAACCAAGCCCAGCCAGTCACCGCCGGTCCGGGTCGAGGAAGCTGTAATTGATGACCGCCTCCTCCTGCTGCCACCGGGCGGTGAACTCCGGGTCTCTTCTGCCCGGCGCCGTTACGAATTCCACTACACCAGTACGAGCCTGGCAGCGCCGGAAGCCGTGCGCTTCCGCTATAAGCTCGAAGGCGGCGACCCGGATTGGATCGAGGCGGGGAGCCGGCGCGCGGCTTTTTACGGCCAGTTGTCCCCCGGCCGTTACCGCTTCCGAGTCATGGCCAGTCACGGCGACGGCTTTTGGCGGGAAACCGACCATCCGCTCTTGGTGCGCGTGGCGCCCCAGTTTTGGCAAACCTGGTGGTTCATCACCCTCGCCATTCTCTTGCTCGCCGCGAGCGTGGCAGCCGCCGCGCATCTGGTGACGGAAAAGCGACTGCAAGCAGAAATGGCCTCGTTGCGCCTTCAGCAAGCCGTCGAGGCCGAGCGCGGGCGCATCGCCCGGGACATTCACGATGATCTGGGCGCCAGCCTGACGCAAATCGCTCAGTTGAGCGAATTGGCACAAGCCGATTTCGACAAGCCCGGTGAAGCCCGGCGGCATCTGGACCAGATTTTCTCCGCGGCCCAGGGGTTGGCGCGGTCCGTCGATGAAATCATCTGGGCCACCAACCCGCGCAACGACACGGCCGAGAATTTCGCGAATTACCTGTGTAAGTTCGCTCATGATTACTTGCGCGCGGGGCGGATTTCCTGTCGCCTGGATTTGCCCGACTTCTTGCCCGCTCAGCCGCTCGCCTCGCCAGTTCGACACCACCTCTACATGGCGACGAAAGAGATCCTCCACAATATTCTGAAACATGCCCGCGCCACCGAGGTCTGGCTGCGGATCACTCTGGAGGGGGAAACGCTCACGCTCAATTTGGCGGATAACGGCAAAGGTTTCGGACTCAAAGACCAACGAGTCCCGGCCGAGTGGCCCTACACCCCGGCTGGCGATGGCTTGAAGAACCTCCAATCCCGGCTGGCCCAGATCGGGGGGCGGTGCGAGCAATCCAGCCAGCCCGGGCAGGGCACGACAACGAAACTCACGGTCCCCGTGGCGTCCAAGCAACCCCTCGCGCTCAGTTAGCAAGCGGCCCAACCAGTATCCACAAAACTGCTGACTTCCTTACCCCACCGCGTTGGCTTAACCTCGCTACCGTTATGGCGGGTGAGCGATGGCTGAAAGTAGCCCTGGTGGAAGACGATGAAGAGGTCCGGAACGCGCTGGCCGGCACGCTGAAGCGCGCCACCGGTTTCCTTTGCGTTGGCGAATATGCCTCGGCTGAGCAGGCACTGGGGGAGATTCCCGGCCTGAACCCCGACGTTCTACTCATGGACATAGGGCTGCCGGGGATGAGCGGGGTAGATTGCGTCCGGGAATTGGGAGCCAAGGCCCCCGCGGTCCAAATTATCATGCTGACCGTGCATGAGGACACCGATGCGATCTTCAATTCGCTCGCCGCCGGGGCTCGAGGGTACTTGCTGAAACCAGTCCGGTCCGCCGACCTCCTGGCGGCCATTAGGGACGTCGATAGCGGAGGCGCGCCCATGACCAGCAACATCGCGCGGAAGGTAGTCCAGTCCTTCAAAAAGGCCGCGCCCGGGCTGCCGGACTCAAAAAGCCTCTCGCCGCGGGAACAGGAAATCCTGAACTACCTGGCCAAGGGATACCTGTACAAAGAGGTGGCGGATCTGCTCAATGTTACCTACGCCACCGTCCACACCCATATCGCTCACATTTACACCAAACTCCACGTCCGCTCCCGCGCGCAGGCGGTGGCCAGATATCATTGCCTGGAGTGAGCTGCCTGGCGGGGTTGTGCAAATTCACGGCCCGTACTCGGGAGTCCGCTGGATAGCCGACAGCCGCGGGGCGCGCCCCGGCGCAGTCCATCTCGAGCCCTGAGCGGTAAGCTCAATCCGGTAGTCTGTTCGGATCAGTTTCTTTCGGTTTTCCCTTCGAGCGGTAGCGCCGCCGTTGCCTCGAGATCAAGCACGATTAGGTCATTGACGCCGGGCTTTGAGCCACGGTCCCGGGCAGTACAGCCGCTGCTGGGGGCCGATAGACCAGTAGCGATCCAGATTGTGCCCGTTCACCCACACCACGCCTTTTCTGTACTTCGACATTTCCCAGAAAGTATCGGCCACCCGATCGAGTTGGAACCGCCCTCTGAAAATGCCCCCGGGCCGGTTCGCCGAGGCGATGGTTTTCGCCAGCTTCAGCGCCCACTGGTCGCTGAGTGGGAACGGGAACCTCTCTCAACCTCTTAGCACGGCGTCGGCGAGTTTCACCTCCCCGTAGATGCCTTTGCGGTCGGAGTCCATGGCCAGGGTGAAATTAATGTGGCCCATCCCCTCAACGAGAATCTCCAAAACGGTTTCCTTCTCGCAAGGCGGCAGCTCGATCTCCCCCTTACCAAGTCGACGGCCCAGCGTGCCGATCCAGGAACCGTTCACAAGGACCAGCCCGTAATTGTGCAGGTTGGCAAACGAGAGCTTGCGCCTGGCGCCCGGCGGGATCGTCGTGCGATAGATCATCAGGCCCTGGTTCTGTCCCAGGCTCTCGAAACCGGCGGGTTCGTCGGCCGTGCTGGGCGCGGGCAACTGCTCCCACAAGTCGGACCACCGTTGCAACTCCGCCGCCGGCATGGTCATCGTCGGGATGGGCGCTGGCACCTCCGGGAGCGACTGCCCCATGGGCAAGTATGAACCGAGCTGTTTGCGGAGCGCATAATAGGTCGGAGTGGGGGGCCCTGCTCATCGACCGGCGAGCCGTAGTCGTAACTGGTCACATCCGGCTCGTAACCCGTTCCCCCCGTTGTTAGCGCTGGCGTTGAAACCAAAATTGCTGCCTCCATGGAGCATGTAGGGGTTAAACGACTTCTTCGTCTCCATGTAGAACCTCACCTGCTTGCTGACGTCGGTGGCCGACTGGTTGAGCTCGCCCCAGTGTCGGAACCAGCCCGGAGGGGTTTCTGAGGAAAAGACCGGTACTCCCGGATTCATCTTCCGCGCGGTCACCCATTCATTCTCGTTTTCTCCCGGATCCAACCTCACCGCCGCGCCCGTCAACGTGACCCCTTTGAGATAATCTTCGCTCGCGCCATCCGACGTGTAAAACGGCCCACGCGCGCCGTTTTTCACCCAGAGATCCCGAAGCCGGACGACGTAGTCGTGATCGCGCCGCGGATAGCTCCCATGTTCATTCTCGATCTGGGCCATCAGCGCCGCGCCGCCATTTTCCACCAGGTGCGAGCGCACCACTTTAGCCAACTCACGCAAATAGTTCTCCACGGCCTTGGTGAAGCGCGCGTCAGGGCTACCGAGGCCAGCAGGCAAAACAGCGACGCGGTTTTCCACAGCCCCATGACCTTTGTGGTCGGACAGAACATTCTGATGTAGCCAAGAGCGCGAGCTGCCGCTCATCATTTCAAGCTGACATTTTGAGCAGAAGACACGGCATCACCCCGCCGCAAACCCCACTTTTCCGGGCTGGCTCATTCCCCTCTGACTCCATAATATCCCGCATGACGATCAAATCGAGACCGCGATGGAATCGGTGTAAGGCGGTGGCTCTCCTGCTGGCGGCGGCGGTCTTTGGCGGCCGCGCGTCAGCCTTGGGCGAGTCGGTGCGACAAGTCTTATCTTTTGACTCAGACTGGCGCTTTGCTCGCTTTGGCCCGCAGCCGGACGGCTCGATTCGGCCCGAGCCGGGGAGGGCGGACCAAGAGAGCCAGAGGCCCGTCACGGCCGGCCCGGCGGCGCCCGCGTTCGAGGACTCCGACTGGCGCCAACTCGATGTTCCTCACGATTGGGCCATCGAGGGACCCTTCCGCCTGGAACTCGCCGGCGAAACCGGCAAGCTGCCCTGGAAGGCCATCGGCTGGTATCGCAAGCATTTTGCCATTCCCGCCCGCGATGAGGGACGGCGGGTCTTTGTGGACTTCGATGGCGCGATGGCCTACGCGACCGTCTATTGCAACGGCCAGTACGTCGGCGCGTGGCCCTATGGCTACAGCTCCTTTCGCCTCGAGTTGACCCCCTTTCTGAGGTTCGGCCATACCAATGTGCTGGCCGTGCGTCTGGACACCACCAAATGGGACTCGCGTTGGTACCCGGGTGGCGGCATTTATCGCCATGTCTGGCTGGTGAAGACCGCTCCCGTCCATGTGGGCCATTGGGGCACTTACGTCACGACGCCCGAGGCCTCGGCTCAACGGGGCGTTGCTCGGATTGAGGTCTCGGTCGAGAACCAATCGTCCTCGGCGGCGGAAGTGCTCGTGCAAACCGACATCCGTGAAATCGTGCAGGAGGCCGCCGGGGCCAAGGTGGGGAGTTCGCCCCCCGCCCGCCTTACCGTGCCGGCCGCGGGAAGCGGCACGATCACGCTGGAGGCGATCGTCCTCGCGCCCAAACTGTGGAGTCTTGAAGCCACGCACCGCTATATCGCCCGCACCACCGTGCGGGTTGGTGGCAAGGTGACTGATGTTTATGACACGCCGTTTGGCTTCCGCACGCTCGAATTCACTGCGCGCAACGGCTTTCTCCTCAACGGCAAACGCGTCCAGATCCAGGGGACTTGCAACCACCACGACCTGGGGGCGCTGGGCGCGGCGCTCAATGACCGCGCTCTGGAGCGGCAGTTGGAGATCCTCAAGGTGATGGGCTGCAACTCGCTCCGCACCTCGCACAACCCGCCCGCGCCCGAGTTTCTCGATCGGGCCGACCGGCTCGGTTTTTTGGTGTGGGACGAAGCCTTCGATTCCTGGTCGCATGGCAAGCGGCCGCTCGACTACAATCGTCTCTTCAACGACTGGCACCAGAGGGATCTGCAGTCGCTCGTCCACCGTGATCGCAACCATCCGTCGGTCTTCATCTGGTCAATTGGCAACGAGGTCCTCGAACAGCAGGACGTGGCGCTGACGAAGCACCTGGCGGACGCCGTCCGCGCGGAAGACCCAACCCGGCCGGTCGCGAACGGCTACAACGACCCCGATGGCGGGCGCAATTCCGGGGCGGCGATGGCGCTGGATATCATGGGCGTCAATTACTTCTTCGGCCAGCAGGAGAAGTGGGATAAAGACCCGCGCTACCAGAACAAGCCCACCATCGGCAGCGAAACCTCCTCGTGTATCAGCTCGCGGGGTGAGTACTACTTCGACGGGAACCGCAGTGGGTGGCAGGTTAGCTCTTATGACCTGGATCGGCCCGACTGGGGTTGTGATCCCGACACTCAGTTCCGTACCCTGGCCCGCTGGCCGCACATTCTGGGCGAGTATGTCTGGACCGGGTTCGACTACCTGGGTGAGCCCACGCCGTATGGCTCCGGCGACGCCACCCAGTTGCTGAATTTCCGCAACGACCCCAGCAAGCGGGAGCAATTGGCAAAAGAGATGGCCGAACTGGCCAAGCGCCAGCCGCCCTCGCGCAGCAGCTACTTCGGCATCATTGACCTCGCTGGTTTCCCCAAGGACCGGTTCTACAATTACCAGGCCCATTGGCGTCCCGGCCTGCCCATGGCGCATCTGTTCCCGCACTGGAACTGGCCGGAGCGTGTGGGGCAGAAGGTGCCAGTCCACCTTTACACCTCGGGGGATACCGCCGAACTCTTCCTGAACGGGCAGTCGCTGGGCAAGAAGAGCCGGCAGCCGGGCCAGGATTTCCGGCTCGTTTGGGATGACGTCATTTATCAACCCGGCGAGCTCAAGGTCGTCGTTTGCAAGGATGGCCAGCCGTGGGCCACCGATGTCGAAAGGACGACCGGCCCCGCGGCCCGGTTGGTTCTCGAGGCCGATCGCGCCCACATCAGGGCGGATGGCCGCGACCTGGCCTTCATCACGGTCCGCATCGCCGACCTGGAAGGTCTCACTGTTCCCCGGGCGCAGAACCTTGTGAAGTTCTCGGTCGCCGGTCCGGGGGAGATCATCGCCACCGACAATGGGAATCCCATCAGTTTCGAGGCCTTCCAGGCTCCCGAGCGCAAGGCCTTTAACGGACTCGCCCTGGCCATCGCGCGCGCCAAACCCGGCCAAGGCGGCAAGATCACCGTCCATGCCAAAAGCGAAGCCCTGGCGGAAGCGAGCCTGACTCTGCGGGCCAAATGAGCTGCGTGAATCGCCAGCAGACCGGGACCTGACTTGCGGCCACGGCCCAGCTTTGATTCAATACGCTCACCATGAAGCAGTTCACGTTCCTCCTGGGCTTTACGGCCATAGCCGCCTTTTCCCGCGCCGCCACTCCGACCATGCTGGATTCGGCCACGGACACCCACGACCGCGAATGGTGCTATCTCGCCAAGTCCACGACGGTCATCGGCGTGCCCTTTCAACCAGAGGTGACTCAAATCACGTTCGATGGGGCGGTGTTCACCGGCAACGCCGAACTCTGCTTCTTTTATGGCTCCGACGACGAGCCGCTGTTGGCTCGGGAGAAGACGTTTGCTGACGGTTGGATGCCGATCGTGCAATACGCCTGGAGCCACCATGGCCTGGCCTGTGATATCGAATATTTCGCCGCGTCGCTCGACGGCGAGACGCCGGACAACACGGTGAATTTCGTCCAGATTCGGATGCGGAACGCCGGACCAAAAGCCGCTGAGTGTAGGTTGACCGCCGCGCTCCGCCACACAGGCCAGGACAATCGATTGGGCGGCACTGCGTTTTCTGATAACTGGCGATATGAGATGACCGACAGCGCCGTCGTTCGCGAGGGGGCTCTAATCTACACGTTTGCGCCCGGCGCTAGTCGCGAAGCCGTGCCCGGAGTCGGCTACCAGCACCCCTTCCAGGGAAACGACCATAAGGTCACCACTCGTTCCGAATGCTGCCTCACCCGCTACCGCCGCGAACTCCAGCCCGGCGAGACCTTTAGCGTTGTTTTCAAGATGCCTCGGGCGCCTGCAACCAACGCGGCGTACATCCGGAAGCTCGGTGGCGCCACGTATGAAACCTATCGCCAGACGACGGTCGCGTACTGGAAGAAACTGCTCACCGACGGCGCCGTCTTCGAGTTTCCCGAGAGGCGGGTGCAGGACGCTCAACGCGCCAGTTTGGTGCATCTCCTGCTGGCCACGCGCGCTCGCGATGGACGTCAAATCCAAACGGATGGGCTCCCCTATCCGGACTTCTTTCTCACCTCCTATCCGCAAGCTGCCATGGCCTACCTATCCTCGGGCCACTCCGAATTTGCCGCCAAGACGCTGCCCCAGGCCGTGGCACAACAGGAGCCGGACGGTCTCTACCTGGATCGCGCGCTGGCCCAGGGTCGAATCATCCCGGCGGCGCACGGACAGATTCTTTACACCGCAGGCATGACCGTTCTTTTTAATCGCGACCGGGTCTTGGCCGAACAGGTGTTTCCCAGCGTTAAGAAGGCCATCGGCTTTATCGAGAACGCGATGAAGAACGATCCCCACGGTCTAATGCCTTCCGCCTGGCCTTACGATAACGAGATGATTAACGGCCATTACACCAGCAATAATCTCTGGACGCTGCTTGGTCTCCGCGAGGCGATACGGCTGGCTCGCTTCATGGGCGAGGAAAATGAAGCCCGCCTTTGGGCGGCGCTCGAACGGGAGTACGAGGGCACCCTCCTCAAAGCCATTGCCGCCTCGGCTAAACCCGACGGCTATGTGCCACCCGGCCTTTACTCATACCTCACCGGTCCCCAGGCGCGGCCGGGTTTTGCCGAATATCAAACTCATTGCGATTGGGAGAATATGCTGCTGGCCTACCCGACAGAAACCCTTTCGCCGACCGATCCGCGGGTGCGCGGAACGGTGGACCACGTGCGTAATAGCTACGCGGAAGGGGTCATGACTTACCGGCATGGCATGCATCTGCATCAGTACATTACGGCAAACATGGTGGAGCAGTACCTTGCCATGGGCGACAGCTATACGGCCTTGAAAGATTTTTACCACGTCCTGTTGCACTGCGGTTCTACGCATGAGGGCTTTGAGAACCTGGTCATTCCCTGGACCGACCGTTCGGTTGAACCGGGCTGCCCGCCGCCCCACGCCTGGGCTTCGGCCAAACTCTATTTCCTTATTCGCAATCTGGTGCTCATGGAATACGGCGGCAAATGCGGCCTCGAACCTGGCCAGCGGGAGCTGCGGCTTTTTCACTGTCTTTCCCCGGCCTGGGTCCTGCCGGGCGAAAGCCTCGCGGTCAACAATGCCCCGACCGAGTTTGGCCCCGTTTCGGCCAAGCTGGCGGTCACGGCTACGGGGGCGGAATTGAAGATGACGGCGAGATTCCATTCACCGCCGGCGGCCTATCGGTTCAGGGTGCCTTACTTCAAAGAGTTGGTGCGCTTCAGCAGTGATGCCCGTGAGCAGCGGCGGGATGCCGACTGGATCTGCCTCAGCCCTGAGGCCACACGCCTCAGCCTCGAATGGCGCGACAAACCTGGCGCCCACCGCAACACGTATCAAGATCTGCTCACCGCGTATCGCTCGGCCAACCGGTTTGCCGGTCCCGATACTAACGGCTGGCCCATCATCGAAGCTGGAAGGGCCTTCCTGCTGGACGGCGAGGAGCGCCAGGAGCCACGGCCCCTGAGTTTCACTCTCGTGCGCCAGGCCTTTCAGCACGAATACCAACGACGAGCGCAGGAGTTCGTGAGCAAGGGTGGTAAATTGGTCCGGGTGAGTGCGCCGCCGATGCTTCGGCGCGCAAGCTCCAAAGCGGACTGAGAAGGGGACGCGCTTCCGCAGCCGGGCCCGGGGATATGGCCTGGGATCCGGCAACTCCATCCCGGTTTACTATTGTTGCCCAGGCAATCAAGTGGGTCGGCGGTATCTCTCTAAAACGCCACCTTCGATTGGCGATCTCGGATGTCAGGCCGCTCCTAACGGAGCTCGGGTCTAATGAGCTGGGCCGCGTTCCTACAAACAGGACGCTCCTAGCGGAGCTATCACGCTCGCGCCAGAGTATGAAATATTTGGATTAGGCGCCCAACCGTTTGCGCAACGCTCCCATCGCTATCAGTCCAACGCCGAGCAAGCTCGCAGTTGCGCTGCCATCGGGAACGTGAGGCGGCGGCGGATCCAAGTAGAATGTGGCCGAAGAAATCCCCCCCACGAGGTTCTTAGGATGCTGGCCGCCTGAAGAGATGTGAGGAACGGAAAACGAGGGCGGAATCACACCGCCCAAGTCCAGTGCTTCCCAGTAGCCGCCGAAATGGAAAACCACGTAATCATCATCATTGTTGATCCGTGTGTTCTTGTGTTTATTCAATCTGTTGCCGTTTCCGCCGCTTCACCCCGCGGGTGAACCCCGCGCTTAGACTACCCCTCGATTTGGGTTTCAACCATACAGGGACCACCCGGAAAGGAAGCCCGGGGTTTCCCCGGGTGTTTTCAATCGCGAACTCAGATTCGAGGAGCCGCCGCCGCTTTCGCGGACCCTTGGTGGGTAACCGTTTGCGGACCCTTCCTTCGAAGCGGGGGCGGTTTTCCGCCCGAGTCAGGCCCGGACCTCAATCACCGAATTGAGCGTGCCGTGCTGATTCCAAACGTTCTCGTGGGCGAGCGGATCGGGAATCCAGTGCCCATCGATCACGAACTTGTATTCATATCGGCCCGGCGCCAAAGCGACGGTCGCCTCCCAGTGCCCGCCCTCATGCTGTTCCAGAGGCGTTGCGTCCGTCACCCATCCATTAAAATCACCACAGACCGATACCCGTTTTGCCTCGGGCTCAAGCAGGATGAAGGTCACTTTGACGCTCGGGAGCGCAGCGACCGCCGGGGCTTGCATGACCTTTGCCGCAGTGGCTTGGGCCGGCTGTTGAATTGCGGGCGCCACAGATTTCGCCAACTCCGCCGGAGGGCTGCTTCGGATGGCTTTATCGGCTGCAAGGACCACCGGCCGGTTCACGGGCTGGCATGCGACCAGCGGTGGGTTCGCTTTCTTGGAGGATTTTTTTGCCATGATTTGTCTGTTTTAATTCCCAGTGGTAAAAGATAATATAATGCAAACGAAGCCGCGAACGTCAAGCCCAACCTCAAGATCCAGCAGCAATGCTCGCTAATCTGAAGTGAGGCAGGCCTCTGGCGGAGGCAGGCTTGTTTTTGAGCCAACGGGTAAACGGCTTCCTCACGCCAGCCCTCCTCCAGGGGAGGCGAGGGAGCAGAGTCAACACGCTTGGGTGCTTTCGGGGCGTCCCGCTCTCCCTTGCGCGTCCGGCGTCGCTCCCTCCCTCCGCGAGGCATCGAGCGGGGGGAGGGAAGGGGAGGGGAGTTCCCCATGAAATCCAGAAAGTCGCCCGGGCATCGGCTGGTATCCACGGAGGTAGGGGTACGAGCCGCTCCGAATCGCTTGGGTTGGTCGAGAGCCAACGAGCCTGCGTCTTCGCCTCCTCAGCCCTTGGGCCAACCCCAAAGTCCAGGTCAACGGCGCTTCGCGGGATTTCGGGCTAGGCCAGCGCCTTGCGGCAGTACTGGATAGCCCGGGCGAGTTCGCTCATGCGATCGGAGCCGGGGGGAATCTTGTATTCGAATTCGATCGTCCCCTGGATGTTCCAGTGGTTGTCCCGGATGAGGCGCAGCACCTCCCCAATCGGGGTGTCCCCCTCGCCAAACGGCGTGTTGGGGCCGTCATGCATCTTCCGGTCTTTCAGGTGCACGTGCGTGATGCGGTCGTGATACCGCTGGATGAACGCGACGGGGGAGACATTGTTGCCGGCGACGAAGTGGCCGATATCCACGTTCGCACCGTTATACTTCGCGAAGGAAAACGCGGTCTCCCAATGCGCGGGCGTCGTAGCCGCATGACCGTGATAGCCCACCATGAGTTGGTGCTGGTCGGCGAACCGTCCGAGCCGTTTGAGATCCTCATCCAGGTGGGAGATCTCGGTGGAAATGGCCCGGCCGCCCAGCGCTTTGGCCAGCGTGAAGACGTAGTCAAGTTCCGGGTCCGTCATCTTGAAGATGCCGTCCACTTTGACGATTTCGATGAGCACGCCCGCCGTCTCGTAGCGGTTCCGAAACTCCCTGGCTCGTTCCATCGACACCGATCGACGCCACTGGCGCAGTTGCTCCGCATCGGCGTTCCCGGCGTCCGCGCTGGTCGTTTTCTTGGGATAAACGAGGTTCGAGGGCGCTCCGAGAAAGGCCTCCACGGGCTGGGTTCTCAATTCAACCGCGCTAAGGCCGAGTTGAAGGCAATGCTGGAGGATGTCGTCGCCGCTCATCAGCGGGTCGGCGAAGCTGTAGGGCACATTGAGTCCCAGTTGGACTCCCGCCACCTTCGAGTTGGGCTTGGCCGTCGGGTGGAACGGCGTTTCGGCGGCCCTGAGTTGGTTCGCCGCGGTCGCCCAGTGGATGCCCGGCAGCGCCGCCAGGGCCAATCGCGCAAAGGTCCGACGACTATAAAGCGAGCGCATGGACGGAGGGGATTCGTGGTTTATGCCGCTCCTGGAAATGGCGGCCGGCTTTTCGTCAGGTTTCATGAAGACCTACTATAACGGGTTGCGAGCGGAAAAAACAGCTCATTTTCGCGGGGGATTCTGTCGGGTTGCGACGCGGGCGGAGTGCGTGTAGATTAGGCCATCCACCGTGCGGATGGGCATGATTTACGAATCCTTTAACAGCTCCGGGTTATGAATGGCCGCCCGAGAATTGATGCCGCTTCCTTCATGGCGGAATTTGACGCGCTGGGACTGCTCAACCTGCTGGCCGATGGCGCGTATATCACCGACACCGATCGGCGGATCCTCTTTTGGAACCAGGGAGCGCAACGGATTACGGGCTGGAGCGCGGACGAAGTGGTGGGACACGCTTGCCGCGACAATGTGTTGGTGCATGTGGACAAGGACGGACATCCGCTTTGCGGTCATGAGCGCTGCCCGTTGCACCGGAGCATGGTCACCGGCCAGGCCAGCGCCGAGCCCCAGGTTATCTATGCCCGGAACCGTTTCGGTGCGCGCATCCCCGTGGAAGTCACCGTGTCGCCGGTTCGCAACCGCGCCGGGCAGGTGATCGGCGGCATCGAGTTGTTTCGGGATCTGAGCGCATCGATGCAAGACCAGTTGGCCGCTAAGGAGATCCAGGCGATGGCGGTCAAGTGCGAGCTGCCGCAGGATAACCGGGTCGGTTTTGAGACGCTTTATACGCCGCGGGACATCGTGGGCGGCGATTTCTTCTGCATCGAGCGGGTAGGGGATGACCGCTATGTCATTTTTGTCGCCGACGCGATGGGACACGGCGTGTCAGCCGCCCTTTACACGATGCTGCTGCGGTCGTTATGGCAAGAGCACCGCTCGGACCTGGAGTCGCCCGCGCGTTTCGTCGGCATCCTCAATGAGCGGCTGCGTGTCATGGTCCGCGGCGCAGGCTACTTCGGCACGGGCGTCCTGGCGGCTTATGATGCGGCCAGCGGCGAAGTGCGGGTGGTCCGCGCCGGCCACGCTGCCCCGTTGCTTTTCCGGGCCACAGGAACGGTGGAGGCGATCGGCTGCGTGAATCCCGCCCTCGGCTTGCTTGGGAACGCGACCTACCATGAAACCGTCGAGCGGCTGGAAGCGGGCGATGCCTTGTTGCTCTACACCGATGGCGCGACGGAGGTGTTCGACCGCGAGGAGCGCGAACTGGGCAAGGAGGGGCTGCTGCGACTTGTCCGCGCGCAGGCATGCGCCGGGAGCGTCACTGACTTCCGGCTGGAGGAACTGGAGGAGCAATTGCTCCGGTTCTCCAACCAGATCCATCTGCCGGACGATCTGACGTTGGTCAAAGCGCGCCGTCAACGTTGAACGACGCGTCGGGCAGCAAGCCGGAGGCGCGGGCGCCAGTCGATCTTCTCCCGGTCCGCCTTTTATAGCTGTAATCCTTTGGAATTCCCGCTACGTTAAGCGCCGTTTAGATATATGAATTATCGGTTCAATACGATTGAGGCCGTCGCGACGGATTTGCGGAAAGGCAAGATGGTGATCGTGGTGGATGATCCCGACCGCGAAAACGAGGGCGACCTCATTATGGCGGCGCAGTTCGTGACGCCGGCCGCGGTGAATTTCATGGCGCGGTTCGGCCGCGGCTTGATTTGCGTTCCAACCACCTCCGAGCGTCTGCATCAGTTGGGGATCGAGCGGATGGTGCGGCAGAATCGCGAAACGTTCAAAACGGACTTCCAGGTGAGCGTGGATGCCGCCCGCGGCATCACGACCGGCATCAGCGCGGCCGACCGCGCCGAGACGATCCGCCTCATGGCCGAGCCGACCGCGGTGCCCGAGGATCTCATCCAGCCCGGCCATATTTTCCCCCTGCGCGCCCGGCTCGGCGGCGTGCTGCAACGGGCCGGCCACACCGAGGCGGCGGTCGACCTCGTCCAGCTTGGCGGCTGCCGACCGATCGGCGTCATCTGCGAGATCATGAATGATGACGGCTCGATGTCCCGGCTGCCGCAGCTCATCAAATTTGCCCAAAAATATCGCCTCAAGATCTGCACGATCTCCGATCTAATCGAGTACCGCCGGACGCGCGAGAAGCTGGTTGATCGGGTGGAAGTGGTGAAGCTGCCGACCGAGTACGGCGATTTCAACCTGCACCTCTACCAATCCCGGTTGGATGGCGGGCATCATCTCGCCCTGGTCTGCGGCGAGTTGGCCGGCAAGAAAGACGTCCTGGTCCGCGTCCACAGCGAATGCCTGACCGGGGACGTGTTTGGGTCGAAGCGGTGCGATTGCGGGCCGCAACTCCGGCAAGCGATGCGCCAGGTGGCGGAAGCGGGCTGCGGGGTCGTCCTCTACATGCGCCAGGAGGGTCGCGGCATCGGCTTGGGCCCCAAGATCAAAGCTTATAAACTCCAGGAACAGGGGTTCGATACCGTGGAGGCCAACCAACAATTAGGCTTCGGCATGGACTTGCGCGAATATGGCCTGGGGGCGCAAGTGCTGGCCGACCTTGGCCTCAAGACCATTCGGCTGCTCACCAACAACCCCCGCAAGGTGGTGGGACTCAAGGGCTACGGGCTGGAGATCACCGAGTTGATCCCCATTCGGATTAAGCCCAACCCGCACAACGCCCGCTATCTCGAGACCAAGCGAAAGAAGCTGGGCCATCTGCTTTGAAACCATGCTAAAAGCCATCCCAACCAAATCCTTCCGAGCGGCCGGCGCTCTCGTCGCCATCGTGGCGTCCCAGTATAACGCCCGCTACGTGGACGCGATGCTGCGGGCCGCGCGGTCCGAACTGCGGCGGGCGGGCGCGCGGGCGCGCGTGATTCGCGTGCCCGGGGCCTACGAAGTACCCATCGTCGCCGCGCGCCTGGCCCGACAGGCCGCCTCGACCGGCCCGGCCGCGGAGAGGGCGGACGGACTAACGGTAGCGGCGATTGTCTGCCTGGGAGTGATTCTCCGCGGCGAGACCGCGCATGCCGCGCATATCGGCGAGGCCGTGAGCACGGCCCTGATGCGGCTCCAGATCCAATATGAAGTTCCGATCATCCACGAGGTGCTGCTGTTGGAAAATGAGGAGCAGGCGCGCGTCCGTTGCCTGGGCAAGGAGCACAACCGCGGGCGGGAAGCGGCGCAGACCGCCCTGGCCATGGTCCGGGTGATGGATAAATTGTCGTGAACGCGTGTTGAATTCCTTTGCGGGCAATCTATAGTGCTCAACAATCTACGCTAAGAGAAATGAACGATCCTGCAGACGCCAATGCCCCCTGGGACATCCAGAGCGCTCGTAATCTCTACAACATCCATCGTTGGGGGGCCGAGTATTTCGATATCAACGAGGCGGGCCACGCTATCGCCCGGCCCTTGCGGGATGCCGGCGCGGCCGTGGACCTGACCGATATCATCGAGGAAGCCAAGGCGCGGGGACTGAACTTCCCGGTGCTGATCCGGTTTCAGGACATTTTGCGGCACCGCGTGGAGTCCATTAATCTGGCCTTTCGGGGAGCGATCACGGAGTTCAGTTACCAGGGGAAATACCGCGGGGTGTTTCCGGTCAAAGTCAACCAACTCCGCGAGGTGGTCGAGGAAATCCTCGACGCCGGCCGGCCGTTTGATTTCGGGTTGGAAGTGGGGAGCAAACCCGAATTATTCGCCGGCCTGGCCCTGCAAAGCCCGCTGGGCAGCTTGATTGTCTGCAACGGTTACAAGGACGCCAATTTCATCCGCATGGCCTTGCTGGGGACCAAGCTGGGCAAGAAGGTGATCCTGGTCGTTGAGAAGCTCGAGGAACTGCGCCACATCATCACGATTTCGAAGCAGTTGGGGGTACACCCCGTCATCGGCATCCGCGCCCGCCTCCAAAGCAAGGGCGGGGGCAAGTGGGCCGATAGCGCTGGAGAAAACGCCAAGTTCGGACTCAGCACCGCGGAGTTGCTGACGGCTGTGGAATTGCTCAAGGCCGAAAACCTGAGCCATTGCTTCAAACTGATCCATTTTCATATCGGTTCGCAGGTGCCCGATATCCTGCTGGTGAAACGGGCGGTCCAGGAGGCGGCGCGGTTTTACGCGCGCCTCTACAAGATGGGTTTCAAGCTCGAGTTCCTGGACGTCGGGGGCGGCCTGGGGGTGGATTACGATGGCAGTCGATCGGCGTTTGACAGCTCGACCAATTACACGCTCCAGGAATACGCCAACGATGTCGTGTACTACCTGGCTGACGTCTGCAACGCGGAGAAGGTACCCCATCCCGAGATCATCAGCGAAAGCGGTCGGGCGGTTGTGGCCTACCATAGCGTGCTGATTGTCGAGGTCTTTGGCACCATTGAAAAACTTCGCGCCGGCGAGGGGTTTCAATACGGCGACAACGAGCACCCGCTGGTCAAGGAGTTGCTGGACATCCAAAAGAACATGCCGCGGCTCAACAAACTCGAGGCTTACCACGACGCCCTCGAACGCAAGGAAGACGCCCAGCATATGTTTACCCTGGGGATGATGGACCTGCCGGAAAAGGCGAAGATCGAATGCCTTTACTGGGAGATCAGCCGGATGGCGGTGGACAGTTTTAAGGGCCAGGCCTATGTCCCTGAGGAAATCCGCAAACTTGATGACAGTCTTGGCGACCAATACCTCTGCAATTTTTCCGTCTTTCAGTCGTTGCTCGACCATTGGGCGTTGGGCCAGTTGTTCCCGATCATGCCGCTGAGCCGGCTTAACGAGCGGCCCACCCGCGAGGCCACGCTGGTGGATATCACCTGCGACTCCGACGGCCAGGTCAACAAGTTCATCGACCTGCGCGACGTGCGCGATACGTTGCCGCTGCACTCCCTGCGCTTCAACGGCAGCGGTCAGCTCGAGCCCTACTACCTCGGCTTCTTCCTCATGGGGGCCTACCAGGACATCATGGGCGACCTCCACAACCTGTTCGGCCGCGTCAACGAAGTCCATGTCTTCCTCGACCCGGACGAGCCCGCGGGGTATTACGTTGAGGAAATCATCGAAGGCTCGACCATCGCCCAGGTCCTGGACGACGTCCAATACGACGAAAAGGAACTGAAACGCCAAATGAAAGCCCAAATGGACGAAGCCATCAAGTCCGACCGGATGAAACCGTCCGAGGCCATGCGCTTGCTCGACGACTACGAGCGCGGGCTTAAAGGGTACACGTATTTAAGTTTTTAGGGGCCCGGGTTGACCTCTCTCCATGGCTGATCCCGCACCGAACACCGAATTACTGCGCTCGCTGGGCCGGTTGGTGCGGGGCTTGTCCGCCTTGTTTTGGGGGTTGCCGTGCGCCCTCATCGTCTGCTTCTATACCGCCCGGGCGGAGGGTTTCGGTTCCTTTGGCATCCTGCCGCCGCTGGTTTCCACGGGGTGGCTCGTCTATGGGTTGTGGAACCTGGGCGCTTTTCAGAAGCAGGAGCGCATCTGGCGTAGCGCGCTGGACCGGTCCGCCGTGCTGGGCCTCATTAATTTCGGCTTGAGCCCGTTTCTCCATTGGTCGAGCCGGCTGCCCTCGAACGTGTTCTTTTTGACGATGGTGCTCCTGCTGGCCCTGACGGGGGTCTTGTTTTTGGCCAGCCTTAACCAGGTCTTGCAGCGCCTGGGCGCCATGCTGCCCGACGAGGCGCTGCGGTTGGAAATCAAGCAGTTCACCGGGATCAACCTCAACCTGCTGCGCAGCATGCTGATGCTGGCCACGGTCTTCGTCGTGATGTGCCAGTTCCGCGGCACCGCGTCGCTTCTCGGCCAGGTGGTCGGTTTGCTGGACCGTAGCACCGCCTGGTTCCTCGTTCCTTTGGTCCCTCTGGTGCTCCTGCCGCTGGCCATGACCATGGCGCTGCTCTGGAAGACCAAAGAGGTCATCCTCGACAGCGTCTTTGGGGCCAAACCATGAATCAGACCCTGATCGGCAGGATGAGGAGCGGAAGGCCCTGCTGATAGAACCGGCGCTGCAAGGCGAATACGGCGTAGTTGTGAAGCATCCGTGTGAAGAAAGTTTCCTGCCGGAACACGAGTTGGCCGCCGAAAAAGATGCCGTTGGGGAATCGCTCTAAAATCGAGGGGGCCAGCTCGCTGGCCTTTTGCACGACATCGATGCCCAGAGCCGCGACGCCTTCGGCGTAAATGCCGTGCGCGCGCATGTAGCCCACATAGCGCTGGTTGCCCGCCTCGATATGGCGCTGGAGGTTTTCCACCTCCGCCGCGCCTTTGAAATTGCCCGCGTCCACCACGCCGATCTGCACGAACACGAAGTTCTTGAACACGCCGGGAAACATGCGCAGCACGCCGAACAAGGTGTGGAGCCCCAGCCCGTTGAAACCGTTAACGAGCACCAGCGCTGTCTTGCCCTTGGGGTCATATACGGGCGCGGCGGCGCCGTCGGCGGGACTTTGATTGTCTTTGGCGAGGTCGGCGGCCCCCACTAATTCGTCCAGATGCCGGAGGTCTTGCGCCGTCTGTTTGTAATGGCGTTTGATGAGGAAGGCCGCGGCGACGACCACGGCGGTCACCACCAGCGTAATCCAGCCGCCTTCGAAGAACTTCATAGCGCTGAGCGTAACCAGGATGAATGTGGTGAGCGCCGCGCCCACTCCGTTGATCGCGAGCTTGGCCTTCCAGCCGGCCACGGTCCGGCGCTCCTGCCACCAATGACGCACCATGCCCAATTGCGAGAGGGTGAAGGTGATGAAGACGTTGATGCTGTAGAGCACTACCAGCCAATCCACCGATCCGCGCGATACGAGCATCAGAACCAGGGCGAAACCGCCCATGATGACGATGCCGTTGTGCGTGACGAACCGATCGCTGAGGGTCGCGAAGCGCGACGGGAACCAACGGTCCAGGGCCATGTTCGAAAGGACGCGCGGGCCGTCCAGAAAGCCGGTTTGCGCCGCGACGAAGAGCAAGGCGGCTTCCGAGGCGAGGGTCACAATGATGAAAGCGAAAGCGCCGCCGTGAGGCCAGCGGGCCGTCAACCGCTCGAAGAACACGGCGTTGAGGGTTTTGCCCTCCTCCGGGGCCACATGATAGAGCAGATAGCCGAACAGCAGACCGGCCACGGTGACGGAGAGCGAAATGGCCATATAATGCATCGTGCGCTTGCCCGTCACGACTCGCGGCTCGCGCAAGATTGGCAGGCCGTTGCTGACGGCCTCGATGCCGGTGTACGTGCCCGCGCCCATGCTGTAGGCCCGCAGGACCAGCTTGGCCATGACGAACCAGCCGAGCGTGTGATAGGTGTTCGAAAAGTCGGAGGAGGCGCGCTGCCAGACCGCGGGCATGGCGCCGAGGTTGGCCCATATCGAGTAGCCGATGGCGAACGCATGGGTCGCCACGAAGGTAATGAAAATCGGGACCCAGGGCAGGACCGCCTCTTTGGCGCCGCGCAGGTTGAGCACGGTGAGCAAACCCACCCCCGCCGCTTCGAAGGGCAGTTTGTAAACCAGCCAGTAGGAGGGCAGGAGGCTGAAGAGGGCGTCGGCGCCGCTGGCGACCGATAGAGTGATGGTCAGCACGTAATCAATCAGGAGCGCCGATCCGGAAACCACGCCCAGGGTAGGCGAAAGCAACTTGCTGGCCACCAGGTAGCCGCCGCCGCCGCTGGGGAACAATTCGATGATCTGGGAGTAGCTGGCGCTGATGATGAAGACCGTCAACACCGTCGCCGCCGCCACCAGGAGGCTCAGATAAACGTGCTCGTTGAGCGCTTTAAATGTCTCCTCGGGCCCATAGCACGAGGAGGACAGTCCATCGGCGCCCAAGCCGACCCAGGCGAAAAACGCAATGAGGGAAAGTTTGTGAAAGACGTTACGGTCCGAAAGATCGCGGGATTTGCCGATCAAGGCCGTCTTTAGCATGCCGCCCAGTTTTTTGTCTGTCATGAATAGTTGTTGGTTGGTCGTCGCCGGCGGCCGCGCGAAAGCCAGAGGCTGGCTTTCGGCGCCCGCAAATCCGCAAGTTCTAGTATCGCAAGCTCGTACGCGCTCTCGAGGAGCGTTGGTTAATGCCTGGGGAAGCTGGTCACCCGCGCACGGCACGGGGCTGAAGCGTCGCCCTTCCAAACGCCGGCGAGGTTAGCTGACGGGCTCGGCCTTGAAAGTGGCCTTGGCGCTGCTTTCACCGCGCCGTTCGCCCCGTCCCCGGGATGGACTTCCCAAGGAATTCGGTTCCCCCGCATCCGCCTCAGGAAGGAGGCCGGACTTAGGCTGCCACGAAAAAAAGACACCCCGAACCGTCGCGAATGCCAGTTAAAACTGACCCCCGCTTCGGCCCAAAGGGCGTCGGGTTTCCGTGCGCTTACTCTGCCACGAGAGTCGGCGACAGAACTAATCAAAATCAGGGCTTAAGGTATTAAAAAGATATTAAAATGTGGAAAGACCCTTCTCGCCTACCGGCGAAGCAGCAAGAAGGAGAGCGCCAGAATAGCAATGAATAAAGGGCCCAGGAGCGCGGCGGCCAAGACCCACGGGCGCTGCATGAATCTCGGTTCCCATGGGGTGGGCTCTCGCAAGCGGTCGGCGAGACCCGTAACGCGCACCTGATCAACGGTGTCAAGCTCCGCCTTCATGGCGGCCGCGCTGGCATAGCGGTCGGCGGGGTCCCGTTGGAGGGCCCGCAGCACGATTTCCTCGGCTTGATGCGAGAGATCGGAATTGATTCTGCGCGGCGCTACCGGGTCGCCTGTGACGCGGGCGTTCAAGGCCGCCCAGGGATTGTCATTCTCGAAAGGAAGCCGACCGGTGAGCATCTCATAAAGGAGCGCCCCGAGGTTGTAGAGGTCGGTCCGTTTGTCGGCCCGCTTACCCTCCACTTGTTCGGGCGCCATATAATCCGGGGTGCCCATGGAAGAGGAGTTGCCGACCCGGGTGATGCGCCGGGAAACGTCGTCTCGAGCGATGCCGAAGTCCATGATGCGAATCGTCCCGTCGCAGCAGATCATGATGTTCTGAGGTTTCATGTCGCGATGAATGACCCCATGGTCATGCATGTGTTGCAGGGCCTCGCAGATCAGGCTGGTGATTTTGAGGGCGTCTTTTTCCGGCAATGGCCGCATCGCCTTGAGCAGGTGCTCCAGAGTGCAGCCTCTCAAATACTCGGTAACGATATAAGGACGGCTCTTGCGCTCGACGGGGATGAACTTAAGGATAAAGGGGTGGTCCAGTTCCAGGCCGATTCTCTCCTCCCGTTGAAAACGGGAAAAGAACAACGGGTCGCTCTCATACTCCAAGTGGGGCACCTTGATCGCCACCAGGCGGTTGGCGTTGCCCTCGTCCTCGGCTTTGAAAATGGTGCCCATGCCGCTGCGACTCAGGATCTCGGTAATCCGAAAACGGCCGTCCAGCACTTGTCCGGGCTGAAACGGGGCGTTGCCGGCCTCGACCGGGTCGTGGTGTTCGGGCACCTCGCGGCAGCAGGTGACTTGCTCCAACGGACATGCATCATTGCGTTTCACGCGCTGAACGTGGCATCGAAAGCGCCCGAGCGGTAATTAAATGTGAGCCCGACCGCATAAAGAAAGTGTCAAGGCGCGAAGTTGTTCACTCAGCAATTCTGCGATGCTGAAGTGGGGCAGGCCTCTGGCCTGCCGGTTGGCGGTGCCTCCGGCTCCGACTGAGGGGCCAGAGGCTCCTCGAATTAGCCTCGCGCGCGGCTTGCCCTCCTTTCCCTCCTCGGCAATGGAGCGGGACGGGGGCCTCCCGACTGCGATCGCCAGCCTGCGCGGCAGCCACCGCGCGTGTCGGCGGAGATCTGCCGCGCTCCGTCCGCCAAGAAAATGTCCATTGAGTTGTTGGCAGCGCGGGGATTCATGCTAGTATTAGCCATTGCCTTACTCGACCAGCGCCGTTGCGTTCTCTTGGAGATGCGAGCTCCGGCGGTAAGGATCGACAGCCGTGGGACGCGGAGAGCCTGCTGACTCCTGAATGAGGAACGGAATGATAAGTCCCTTCCGCTCCCGATGGGGTTCATGCGGCGGCAACTCTCCACCGCCTCACCAGAAAAACAACATAAAAAGAAACTAAACGTCCACTTATGAAGCCATTCAGATACCTCGTCCCAGCCAGCTTGTTGCTGGCGGCGCTTACGCCGTTAAGTTCCCGCGGCGCCACGAACACTTGGAACAACGCGTCGGCAGATTTCCTCTGGAATGTTACCAGCGCCGATTGGAGTTCGCCGACGATTTGGGCCGATGGCAATGATGCGATCTTCGGCGCTATCGGCGCGGGCACGGTCACCCTCGGGGCGCCCGTCATGCCGAACAGCATCACCTTCAACGCCTCGGGTTACACCCTCAACGGCGCCGGCAACCCCCTCACCCTGGGCGCCGCCGACGCCGCCATCACCGCCAATGCGGACGTGACTATCGCCGCGAGTCTCAACGGCACCAATGGCGTGAGATTCCAGGGCGCGAGCGTCGTGACCCTTCTCGGCGACACCAACACCGCGGACGGCAACCACTTCACGGGGGGCGCCTATGTGAGAGGCGGCACGTTGATCCTGGGAGCGCAAGGCGCGGTTCCGAGCGGTTCGGGCTACGCCGTGGACAGTATCGAAGCGCTTGACAGCGGGGCCACTGTGCGACTCGAATCGACCTTCGACGGCACTCAGTGGAGCGGAGCCCCGCAGGGTCAAATCGCCTACGCGACGGGAGGTAAACTGCATATGACCGGTGGCACTTTCGACCTCTATAACGATCCGAAGAGTCAAAACGTCCCGATGCCCGACGGCAATGGCCTGATCATCAACACGGGGCCCGACGTTCAGGCGGGACTGAATCTCGTAGTCGACGGCCAGGATCATGAATTCTCGGGATCGATTAACGACGGCAACAACGGCGCGCTGATCGGAGACAATTCGGGCCAGGGTCCCGGCTACCAAATCGGCATTGTCACCCTGGGCAGCGCGATCAACGGCGGCGGCGGCACGTGGACCCTTTCCGGTCACAACACCTACTCGGGTTCGACCCGTATTGACAATAACGCCACCCTCAAATTGGCTGGCGCCGGCACCTTGGGCAACCCCACGCCCAACGGCCTGACCGGTCCGCTGCGCATCTACAACGGCGCGCTGGATCTCAATGGCACCAGCCAGACCATCGCCTTGATGACCCACGGAAGCACGAGCGGGAAGATCTATAATTCCGCGGTGGGCACGCTGTCCACGCTGACCTTCGGTTACGGCAACGAGCCCGTCGCGACGCGCTCGGCCACAATGCAATATATGGACAACCTGGGCGACGGCGGCATCCTGGCGTTGACGAAGATCGGCACGAACTGCAATCAAGACTTCAACGGGGTCAACACGTACAGTGGCGACACCACCGTCAAGGAGGGCAGCGTGTCCTTTGCCTCGGCGGCCGCGGTCAGCCCGAACACCGACATCCATCTCTTTAAGAACGGCGGCGCGCTGGCCCTGAATTACTCGGGCAGCGCGCCGGTGCATGCGCTTTACATTGATGGCATTCCCCAACCGTTGGGCGTTTACGGTGCCAGCACGGCGCCGATTACTGGCACCGGCTCTCTCCAAGTCACCGGCGCGCCGAACATCTGGAATAACGCCTCGGCCGATTTTCTCTGGAACGGCGCCAGCGCCAACTGGACCGCGCCCACGAAATGGGTGGATGGCGACGACGCGTTCTTTGGGGCGGCCGGTATTGGCGCCGTTACCCTCAGCGCCCCAGTTACGGCCCACAACCTCACTTTCAACGCTGCGGGCTACACCTTGGCGGGCGCCGGCAATGCCCTGACCCTGAGCGGTAATGTGCCCATTATCAAAGCCAGCGGGAATGTCAAAATCCAGGCCAGCATTGACGGCACCAACGGCCTAACGATTGAGGCGGCCACCAACTTGTGGTTGATGGACGATGGCGTCGCCGGCAGCGCCTACACTGGCGGCACTTATGTGAAAAGCGGCGCATTGATCCTAAGAAACATGCAGGCTAACGCCAATGGCTCCGCCTACGCCGTCGACAGCATCGAAGCCATCGATGCCGGGGCAAGCGTGCAGTTGGGCAATATTAACGACGGACTGGATCAATCCACCAGCGATTCCAAGGTGGCCAACGGCCAAATCTCCTTTGCGGGCTCGGTCGCTCCGGTCCACCATTTGAATCTGACCGGGGGGACCTTTGACACCAACGGCGACGACAACAACACCCAGGTTCCCCAACCGTCCGGGTGGGGCATCATCACCGACACCTCTCCCTATGCGCGCGGGATCTGCAAGTTCGTGGCTCAGAACGGCGCGACCACCACGTTTTCCGGCCAAATCACCGACGGCGGCATTACCATCGCCCGCGCCAATAATGGACCCGGCTACCAGATGAACGTGGATTCTCAAGGCAACACTGGTCCCGCCGGGACCCTGATCCTGTCTGGTTCCAACTCGTTTACCGGGTTCATCCGCATTGGCAATGGCGGAACGATTCGACTGAGCGGGGCCGGGACCTTGGGTTACCCTTCCCCCATTAATTGTCCGTCCCGGCAGGTGATTCAAAACAACGGGGCTTTTGATTTCAATGGCACCAGCCAGAAAACCGGGTATTTTTACACCGGCAACTCCGGCTCGGCCATCCTTACGAACACGGCGGTGGGCACCCTGTCAGTTTTGACCGTGGGCTATAATTGCACCAACCTGACCACTTATACCAACAGCGGCTTCTCCAAGGGCATACAGACGGATATCCAGGACGATCCCGCCACCAGCGGCCTGATGGGGTTGACCAAAGAGGGCGTTTGCATCCAGCCGATCGGTCTTTCCGGCGGCTCCACCGCCTTTCCGAACAATAATTACCACGGCGATACCACCGTTAACAACGGCGTCTTGCTGGTCTGGTCGGCGGGGGCCATCAGCCCGAACAGCGCCTACCGTTTATCCACGCAACAGGGGAAGTTGGATTTGGAGTATTCCGGCACCGCTCTGGTTAAACAGCTCTATATCAACGGGGTTCAGATGCCTAACGGGGTTTACGGCGCGGCTCAGACCACCGCGATCACCGGACCGGGCACGCTCACAGTGATGGGCGCGACCTCGCTGGGTTATTCTCAATCCGGGAACACGATCACGCTTTCGTGGGCTAACTCCGCCAGCGCCAGTTTCAAGCTGCAAGCGCAGACTAATGCGCCGAATGCGGGCATTAGCGCCAATTGGTTTGATTATCCCGGCGGCGCGAGCAGTCCCGTCATGGTACAGGTGGATCACCTCAAAGGCTCCGTGTTCTTCCGCCTGAAATCGCAATAGCAACCAGCTCCTTTTCGCCCGGGTTGATCCTTCACCCGGCGGCGATCGGCATCCACTGGGCGCCGGGGCCCTCGTGGAAGCGGAAGCCGCCGGGGTTTTCAAACCAGGCGCGAAAAGTTCGCAGCGAAGTGAGGCGGGAAGCGCTGAAAGCCGGCGCTTCCCGCTTTCGTTTAGAAGCCGAGTGGTCGCGCGGAGGCGGACGAGAGCGTGGGGTTCGGGGACGGATCAACCAGAGCGACCTGAGGGGTTCGGCTGGGGGCGGTCGAACGGACGTTCATTTCTTACCCGCTCGCTGGAAGGGATCCCAATACATAGAGTTGACCAAGCTACCGTTGGACGGCGCGTTGATCTTGGCATCCACCCGCGCCTCGGCATGGGCGTCCACGAACACGACTACGCCGCGACCCGTCTTGTCGTTTTTGCCCCGGCCCTTGCTCCCGTGACGCGTGGCGATGCCTTCGTACTCGGTATTCGATCCGTCCATCACCGCGTTCGGCCACCAGAGGCTCATGCTCCACCAGCCTTCGGCATCGCCAAACAACATGTTTTCGGTAGGGGATACAACGTCGCCGCGTTTGATGGGGCCCGGGTTGCTATAATTGAACCCGCCCGCGCTGTAGGGAAATTGGCCGGCCCCGTAAGGGGGAGAAGACAAATCGAAATAGCTGTTGGCGCCGTAGCCGACGCGATCCCCGGGGTTGCCCGCGCCGGGGAGCCAACTCCAAACGAACTTGGGTTCGTATTGGTTCCGGACGCCTTGCAGCACCGGGCAGTGAAAGACGTTCGTGTTCATTCGACCGTAGGGGAGGAGATAATTGCCCCACCAGTCGTTCGCGGTTCCCAGTTCCGGGCGCTGTCCGCGGTGCCCGGGCAGCACGTCCCGGTTTTCGTCCGTGTAAAACTGCATGAATATGCCGACTTGCTTGAGATTATTCAGGCAGGCGATTTGTTGCGCCTTTACTCTTGCCCGGGTCATCGCGGGCAGCAACATCGCCGCCAGGATGGCGATGATCGCAATGACCACGAGCAACTCGATCAGCGTAAACGCGCGGCCGGTCAGCGGTGGTTGCCCCGCTCCCCGCGCTCTTCGCACTCCCAGGGACATCATAGGCTTCATACCTCTCATCTTGCTCCGAAAAGTCAGTCGCGTCCAGCCGCCATCGCAAACGAAAGCGAGTCCTCCGCCTCATCGCGCACCGCCAAAGCGGCGTGTCGCTCCGCTTCCCGCCGCAGCCCAAAGGCCTCGCCGGGTTCTAACGCGGCGTTGAGAACGTGATGCTTCCGATCTTCGGTGAGACTCGACGGGTATCTCCCGCCACAGGCTCCCGTGGTAGTTCATCATGACCCAGACGGAGTTACGCGATAGCGACCTCGATCTTATCGCCGGCGCGCGCCACGGCGTCCTGAGCGAACGTAAGGGTGATCCGCTCCCCGGTTTGCCCGAAATGGCACGACAACGCCTTGCCATTGAGAGTCGCGCTTACGGAATCGGCATGCTTATTCGCAGGCGCGCTGAGGGATAGCGTCCGCAGGCGCAGGCTGCCCCAGCGCACGGCTACCCTGGCCTGGAGTGCGCCCGCCGTCGCTTCCTGGGCGAACGTTCCCCAGCCCTCGGCGCCGGTAAAGGCGCACTGGAATTTCGTTGCGGAAGCAGCCAGGACCCGAGGGGCAAATCCCATATGGCCTTTGGGACCATCATATTCAAAGCCGCAGGCGGCGAGAAAAACGCCATAACTGGCCATGCTGCGGGCGTAGTGATCGCCGCACTCCACCTCATTCCAGGGATTCCGGCGGGAGGGATGATAGCGGTCATGGACGGCGCGTGTGACGGCTAGGCCTTCGGTGATCAGACCCTCCCAAAGCATGTGGCCGGCGGCCTGGTATTCGAAGCCGTTCATGCATTCATTGAAATAGCCGGCCGCCCAGTCAGGGCCTTTGCCCTTGGCTTGAGGGTAGTCCCAGTCCGCGCGCGGGAAGGTACACATCAGCAAGCCCGCCTCGCCCGGCATGGCATACCACCGGCCGGCGGTGTAGGCCTTGCGGTAGAGGCCGACGTCGGGCGTGAAGTTATAACGCCACAAGGACTTGAGCGCGGCGACGGTTTCCTTTTGCGGCAGCACGCGCGGCAACCCAACCTGGAAAGCCCAGCTCTGGCCGAAGACCTGGTCGATCTCGCAGCCCGTCCCGGAATTAATCGCGTCCAGGTGTTTTGGATCCACCAGGTTGGTGAAGTACTCTTCCTTAAAGAGGCGCGCGACGATGTTCTTCTGTCCCGCCGTAAAAATGGCGCGGCACTGGTCGGCGAATTCCTGGTCGCCCGCTTCGAGCGCCATGGTCCGCGCGGCCAGCAAAGCGCCGAGGTAGAGACCGCTCAGCCACGCCACCGGCCCGAACCAGTCGGTATCCAGGGTGTTGTGCTGGTTGCTCTCGATCAGCCCGTCGCCGTCGCCGTCCTTGGCTATGAGCCATTGCGTCGCCCGCTTGATCCGCGGCCAATTGCGCGCGAGAAAGGCGCCGTCGGCGGACATTTGGTGCTCGCGCAAGGCGCGGAAGACGGTTCCGGCTTGCGCGTCGATGGCGGGAATGTCGTTGAATTCGCCCCGAAAATGGATGGCGCCGTTCGGTTGGAGCGCGAGGCCGAAGTCCACCTTCTCGCGCGTGAGGCGCTCGAGGTCGGGGAAGAGGCGCGCCATGGCGTGAGCGTACTGCCAAACGTGGCCGCAGGTGCCCTCGCAGCAGCCGACTCCCTCCCACGCGTAGAACCGGCCGTCGCCCAGGCGGTAGCAGGTCGAGGTCGCCAGGATCGACGTGTTCAGGAACGTGCGATCCAGAAACCAATAGGGCAGGGTGGAGTCGTACCAGGTGTCGTGCCAAAGCCGCGTCTGGCTGGAGAGCCGGGCGTGGTTGGTCGTCACGTATTGGGCGACGGCCAAGGCGGAAGCGAAACGAGTGGCGTAATGACGTCCTGGCGGCAAGCGATCCAGCTTGAGGTTCGGCAGGCGCCAGCTCAGGACAAAGGTGGCTTTGGCCGACGCTCCCGGCGCGAGTTTGAACTTGCGCGTGAGCGAACCCGCGAGTTTCTCGCCAAACGGCCGGGTGGAGGGTTCGAGGACCGGCTTGCCGCCGGAGAAAACGCCCGCTAAAACGGCGTCGACCGGAAGGGCCGTGCGGCCAAAATCGCCCGCCTGCGGCGCCAGCAACGCCAAGCCCATGGTGCCGTAGTCCGCTTCCTGCGCCAGCGGTCCCGCCGCCGTCCTAGGACGATCGCTAAACACGATGTCGTCGATGCCGATGTTGCCCCAGGCGCCTTTCTCCGCGTCCACGATCCGCAGGACGCCCTGCTTGCCTTCCCACCGCCGCGCATCCCAACTCACCGGTTGCATTCGGTTGTTGTTCGAACCGGTGGCGCTAAGGACGACGGTGTCTTCGACCATCAGATCCATGCAGGTCGATCCTTTGTGGGCGCCGCCGCCCACCAGGAACGTGATGAAATGGCGGTCGATCGTAAACGCCCGGCTCGTCATCGTCCCCGTGGCGGCGTCCTTTTCCTCGACACTGGCGCCGGGCGCGGTGGCATGGCTGTTCACCACGCGTTTGCCCTGGCCGCCCACATCGCCCTGGTAGCCCGGGATTTTTGCGACCTCGGCCGGCGCCGATCCGAACGCGGCGCCGCTCACCGTCCAGTTCGCGTACGTCCCGCTCTCGAAGTCGTCGAACACGATGTCCGCCCGACTCGAGGCGGCTGCCGCGGGCGTCTCATTGGCCCCGCACTCTAGAAAGAGGAAGTCCTTTTGGCGGACCAAGCGGTTGCGTCGCGATCCGTCGTGGCTGTGGGCGCTGTGCAGGCAGACCGCATTTTCGAGCCAGCCCCCGAGTTCCGCCTCGATTTTACCCGCCGTTTCGTTTTTTACGGTAAACTCCAGCACGGTCGCGGGCAGCGAGGAATCCTCCGTGTTGAGCGGAATGAACGGGGAGAAAACCTCGAGGCGCACGCTGACCGCGGAACTTGGATCGCGGTAGTCGACGTAGCCGATCGGGTACTCGCCCGTAAACGACACGTCTTGCCAGTGAGCGGCATCCAGGACGCGCTCCTCGCTGCGCCCGTCCTTTCTGACCCGCAAGGCAAACCCTTGGTCGAGGGGCGAAGCCGCCGGCATGGGTTTGGCGTAATGCTCGGCGCCGGTGCCGACGTGGCGATTGAAAATATCCCAATGCCAAAGCCGGCCGTCGCCGCCGAGGTACACCTGGCCCGCGCAAAGGCCGCCGACGGGCATCCCGATACGCTCCAGATCCGCCCCGCGGTAAACCGCGCGCCGCCCGCGCTCGGTCAAGGAGGCAATCCACTCCGGCCGCAGTTTTTTGTCCGCCGGAACCAGTTTATCGAAGTCCTCGCGGGTGAAGGGGCCCGCCATGGCGCCCAGCGGCTGCCAGGCCAGCGCTCCCGCGCCCAGGCCGACGAGCTTCAGAAAATCACGGCGCGGCCAGCCGTCGGAGCGGTCTTTTGGAGCGCAGCCACAGCCTGGCGTTGAGCAAGGGGATTGGGGATCGTTCTTCATAATCGTGTTCGGCGTTCATTATTCGCATGGACCGAAAAGTTTCAATCAGCAATTCTCACTATGCTGAAGCGGGGCAGATCTCTGGCCTGCCGGTTGACGGAGTCTCCGGCTCCGCCTGAGGGGCCGGAGGCCGCTGTAACTTCGAGTTCGACTCGAACGTGACACGAGTCTTGCCACTTATTACCATGCGCCTCGCGTGAAACCGAACCGATACATAGGTGTCCTCGCCCTGCTTGCCCTTGGGCTCCAGATTGCTGTTCACGGGGAAGAGGCCGAGACAAAACTTAAACTGGCATTGCCTTCTTCCCAGCCGGAGGTGTTTGAGCGGGTGGAGGCGGCCGTTTCCGGGATGCCCGCGGCGACGAATCCCTTCGACCCCGAGGCGGTGACGTTGGATGTGGAGGTGAAAGCGCCTTCGGGAGAAGTTCAGCGCGTGCCCGGTTTTTTCGCGCGCGAATTCGAACGGAAACTCGACGGCCGCCGCGAGGTGCTGGAGGGACGCGCGGAGGGCTGGAAGATACGTTGGCTGGCCCTCGAACCGGGGCGGCATACCCTTGCGGCGACCGCTACGCTCGGCGGGAAGGTCGTGGCGCGCGGCGAGTCCGCGATCGAGGTCGCGCCCGGCAAACGACACGGCCTGGCCCGAGTCGATCCGGTCGGGAAGCGTTCGTTCCGCCTGGACGATGGGACGCCGTTGTTCCTCAAGGGCCTGTGCGCTTGTTGGCACGGCAGTCGCGGCACTTACGACTATGACGATTGGTTGGAGAGCTTTCAAAAGGCCGGAATCAACTATATTCGGATTTGGATGTGGCCCCAGGCTTTTGGCATCGAATGGGATCGAGGGGACAAGGTCCGTTATCACCTGGACAGCGCATGGCAACTCGATCGCGTCCTCGCCGAGGCGGAGCGCCGCGGCATCTTCGTGATGCTCTGTCTCGACTATCACGGCATCTTCGAAGTGAAACCCGACTATTGGGGCGGCAACAACTTCTGGACCCGCCACCCCTACAATGCGACCAACGGCGGACCTTGCCTGGTCCAAAACGATTTCTTCACCAACGCCGACGCGCGGACACTGTATGAAAAGCGGCTGCGTTACCTCGTGGCCCGATGGTCGGCGTTTCCCAACCTCCTGGCCTGGGAATTCTTCAACGAAATCGACAATGAATACGCCTACCTCAAGCACGACGACGTCGTGGCCTGGCACCTCGATATGGGCCGCCGCCTCCGCGCGCTCGATCCGTACCGGCACCTCATTTCCTCCAGCTTTACCGGTGGCAGCGAACGGCCGGATCTCTATGCCATGCCGGAAATGGACTTCTCCCAATATCATTCTTACAACGAGCAGCATCCAGCTCAGATGATGGCCCGGATGTCGGGGCGGTTCTTTGAAAAATACCACAAGCCCTTCTTTGTGAGCGAGTATGGGACCGATTGGAAGGGATGGAAGCCCGATACCGACCCGCATCTCCGCGCGCTGCACCAGGCGATCTGGAGCGGGGCCTTCACCGGCGCCGCCGGTACCGGCATGACCTGGTGGTGGGAGAACATCCATTCCGCCAATCTCTACCGTCATTGGTCGGCGCTCTCCACCTTTCTCGACGGAACCGGCGTCGGCCGGCCCGACATGCAGCCCGCGAGATTTGGCAAGGTTGAGGGGGCGGTGAGGCCCTTCGGCCTTGCTTCGCAAAGTCAGGCGCTGGTTTGGCTGCTCGACCAAGCTTCCGATTGGCCGGAGGGCGCCATGACGACCAATTCGCCCGCCGTGACCGGCGCCAAAGTGACCGTGGCGGGACTGGGGGATGGTCTCTGGGCCGTCGAGTGGTGGGACACGCTCGAAGGCAAGCGGGTGGCGACGAGCGAAACGACCGCCTCGGATGGCCTCTTAATGTTGGAACCGCCGGCCTTTCAGGCGGACATCGCGGCGCGGTTGAAGAAGCGGTGAGGTGTTGGATGCTTGCTGCCCTGAGGCGGCGGAGAGCTACTCGGCAAACAGACGGCGTGGCCGGCGTATTACCACCAAGCCGAACTGAAAAAGATCCCCCATCTGCGCCCGCGCGGATGTTCCCGAACCGCAAATCCTAGGCGCCCGGGAATGCAGGCGGCGCCTGAGGGGGGGCTTGCTGTCCAGCGGGGGGTGTTTGTTGCTGCGGAGGGGCGACCACGACCGGGACGGGGTAGCGCAACTTCATAACGTCGTCCACCAAGACCTCGACATAGTAGGTCCCGGCCGCCTTGAACTCGACTTGGCCAAACACGGTGACGTTGGTGGCGTGCAGCGCGGTGTCCTGCAGACCAAACCGGACCTCGCCCTTGCGCAGGACAGAAGTTTGATCGGGACCGATGAGACGAACGGTCTCGACGAACTGGCCGACGCCAGCGGTCCAGCGATTAAACAGGCTCAGCTTGAGGGCCACGACCGGGAGTTGGGGCACGCGGATGAAATTGAGCACACCGATCAGGATGAAGTTGCCGGTGATTTCCTGCCGGATTTCCTCACAGAGCAGGGAGCATTGCAGGTCGGGCAGAATTCGGGTCGGTTGCATAAGAGATCAGATTCAGGGACGAGTTTGGCGTTCGGCGGCCAGGACGGTATTCCGCATTAACATGGCGATAGTCATCGGTCCGACGCCGCCGGGGTTGGGGGTAATCTTGCCGGCGATCGGCTGCACGCCCGAAAAATCCACGTCGCCCACCAATCGCGAGCCGCTCTTGGCGTTAGGATCGCTCACGCGGTTGACCCCTACATCCACGACGACCGCGCCGGGCTTGACCATGTCCGCCTTGACGAATTCGGGCGCGCCCAAGGCCGCGATGAGGATGTCCGCTCGCCGGCAATGCGCCTTGATATCGCGCGTCGCCGAATGGCAGAGGGTGACGGTGGCATTGGCGTCGCGCCCTTTTTGGCAAAGCATCGCCATCATGGGTTTACCCACGATATTGCCGCGGCCCAGCACCACGACTTCAGCGCCGGAGGTCTCCGTTTGCGACCGAATCAACAACTCGCGGATGCCGGCTGGGGTGCAGGGGTGAAAACCGCCTGGATCGCCCAGCATCAATTTGCCTACATTGACGGGATGGAACCCGTCAACGTCCTTTTCGGGCAGCACGCTGGCGTAAACCACGGCTTGGCGGAACTGAGGGGGCAACGGCGCTTGGACGAGGATACCGTGCAGGCGACGGTCGGCGTTCAATTCCCTCAGCAAGTTCAGCACTTCGGCCTCGCTGGCCGTCTCGAGCAGGACGTGAGTCTGGGAGAAAATGCCCAAGTCGGCGCAGGTTTTTTCCTTGCGGCCGACATAGACCTTGGAGGCGGGGTCTTCGCCGACGCGAACAAAAGCCAAGCCGGGCACGATGCCCTGTCCCATGAGGGCAGCAACGCGCCGGGCTACTTCAGTCTGAATTTGCCCGGCGATCGACCGCCCGTCAATGAGGTTAGAAGCCGGCATCCTTCAGGACAATGAGCTTCTGAATATCGATGACCGGCGTATTGCCCCAGCGCGCATCCAGAAATTCCTCGCCTACCACCACGACGTGGGCGCCTTTGTAGCGGTCCAGGTGGAGATTGGTCGAGGTGGTGTAGAGATAATCAATGTTCTTACCCGTATCGACGCTAATCAAGGCGAAGTAGGACGGCGCCTGAATGCTGGTCATGCCGCGAACCGTGCCTTCGCGTTGAACAATGCGCGGCGGCAGCGGTTCCTCGGGCTTGGTTTCCGGCGCCGCAGCCTCAGGCGCCGGCGCGGGGGTGGCTGCGGTATCCACCGGAGCGGCCGGAACGGGTTCCGCCGGTTTGGCGGGGGCCGGGGCAGTCTCGGTTGGCGTCGGAGTAGGGACGGCGGGGGGTGTCACGACCGGGGGAGGGGTCTCTACGACGGGGGGTGTGGCTACTGGAGGCGTTACTACTGGGGGCGCCACCACCGGAGGCGTCGCTACTGCGGGAGTCGGCTCCACGACGGCGGGCGGCGGGGTGGGCGCTGGGGTCGCTGCGATCGGCGTCGGCGCAGGAGCGGCCGGCACGGCGACGGGCGGCGCGGGAATCTCCACCAGCGGGGCGACCGGGGGTGGGGGAGTTATGACTGCGGGCACCGCGGGCGGAGGGGTCGCGGGCGGGGGAGTTGTCGCTGCCACTTCCGGCGCGGCCGCCGCAGGCGCGGGTTCCTCCTGCTTGAGGAAAACCGCCGCCACAAAGCCAAACGCATTGGTCGGCGTCTCGATTTCCATCCAGTCGCCCTTCGTGCTGACGGCCTTCACGGTTTCGCCTCGCTCGATTCGACCGAGCACGCTGTAGTTCTCGCCCGGGCCGCCGCGGAGATTCAGGCGTTTGGAGGTGACGGTCTTGTTGGCATCTACGAAGGTGGCGTTGATCCAAGTATGAATGGTGGGCGGAAGGCTGATCTTGGCCCAAACCGAGGGTTCATCGGGGCCGGAACTCTTGAGCGCCACTTCCTCGATGACGTTGACGGAATCTCCCGGAGCGAGGTGGCCGATGACTTCGCCCTTGAGCCTGCCCTGGCCGCGGACATTGACATGGCTGGCGATGACGGTCGCCGGTCCGGGAACGAGCGGGATGGTTTTCAGTTCCGCCGGAGCGGGCTTGGCTACCGGCTTCTTGACCACGGCCTTTTTGACGTCGCCCTTGGGAGATTTCTTCTTACCCGATTTTTTCTTGGCCGTCTTGGCCGCGGGATGGTTAGTGCCGGCAGGGGTCGGCGCTTCGGCCGTCAGTCCGGGACTGAGCGGCACCGCCGCCATGGGGGCCGCCGCAGGGGTCTCGATCGGGGTTGCCGTTTTAGGGCTCGCGGTTTGCTGCGCCAGCAAGCCGCCCGAGAGCATCAAACCACAGAATAACCACAGGTTCTTTTTCATAACTCAACACAGTAGAGATTTAATCTCCGCTTCTGTCAATGTCCGCCATCGCCCCACGCGCAGCTCGCCCAAGTTGATTTTGCCAATCTGAACCCGCTGCAACCGCTTGACCGTCATGCCTTCGGCTTCAAACAGGCGGCGGACTTCCCGGTATTTGCCTTCGGTCAATTCCAATTCAACCACGCTCTTGCCATGGCCAGTGGAAAGGAGCCGGGCCTTCTCGGCCTTCAAGGTCTCGCCCTCATGCACAATGCCGCGCGTGAACCGGCCTAGCATCTCCGCCTCGACCCGCCCCTCGACGAGGGCCACGTATTTCTTGCGGACCCCGTAGCGCGGATGGGTCAGGCGCAAGCTGAATTCACCATCATTGGTCAGAAAAAGCAAGCCTTCACTGGCATAATCCAGCCGGCCCACCGAGTGTACATGGTCCCATTCTCGGGGCAGTAATTGGTAGATGGTAGGCCGGTCATGCTCGTCCTTGCGGGTGCAGACCAGTCCCGGCGGCTTGTTCATCGCCAGGTAGATCTTCCGCTTCGGCTTTACCGGTTTGCCGTCCACCACTACCTGGTCATGGCCCGGTTCCACCTTCCGTCCCAGTTCCAGGGCCGGTTCGCCATTGATCGTCACACGGCCGGCCAGAATGATCTGTTCGCTCGCGCGCCGCGAGGCCACGCCGGCATCCGCCAGGTATTTTTGAAGGCGAACCATGCTCTCAGGTCGGGCGCCGCGCCGCCGCGGGCCGCAAGTTAATAATAAAGCGCATGACAAGCGCCCAGGCGAGGGCGCGCGGGCAGGGGCAAACAAAAAGGCCGCGCCGCGCGGAAGGGTTTTCCGCGCGACGCGACTTCCCATGCCGGGCTGAAATTAGGCCTCGCCTTTGGTCTTGCGCAACCCGGTGATCCGCTCACCCGGTTTCCACTGACCCCGTTTCTTGAGCAGCTCCAGGCGCTCAAAGCGCTTGAGAACATTCCGTTTGCCGCCCAAAGTGGCGGCCGCGCGCAGACTGCGATGCTGTGACATAAATTCTATTACCTGTTCGACCGCTCCCGATTTGAAGCGGACATGGTTTATAGCATGATCGCGGCCAGCTTGCCAATCGTTATTTTTCTTCTATCCTTCCTCTGGATGCCCGTCATCGAAGTCAACGGCCTCACCAAGGCCTTCCGCACCTATAAGAAGCAGCCCGGTTTTGCGGGCGCGGTCCGGGGGCTGTTTCGGCGGCGCTACGAGCAAACCCTCGCCGTCAAAGAGGTCACTTTCCGCATCGAACCGGGCGAGTTGGTCGGCTTCCTCGGTCCGAACGGCGCCGGCAAGACGACCACCCTCAAAATGCTCTCGGGCCTGCTCTATCCCACCGGCGGCTCGGCTCGGGTGCTGGATTACGTGCCCTGGGAGCGCCAAGACGGTTACCGCCGGCAGTTTGCGCTGCTCCTGGGACAAAAGAACCAGCTCTGGTGGGACCTTCCGGCCAGCGAGTCCCTCGCCCTGAACGCCAGAATTTACGGCATATCCGCCTCCACGCTGGAGCGGACCGTGGCCGAGATGGGCGCCCTGCTGGGAGTCAAAGACAAGATGAACGTGAGCGTGCGCGAACTCTCCCTGGGGGAACGCGCCAAGATGGAACTCATCGCCTCGTTGCTCCACCGCCCCAAAGTGCTGTTCCTGGACGAGCCGACCATCGGCCTGGATGTCGTGTCACAAAAGACCGTCCGCGAATTCCTGCGCCAGTACAACGCCACGCACCACACCACCATTCTCTTGACCAGCCATTACATGGCGGACATCCAGGCGCTGTGCGAACGGGTCATCATCATCGATAAGGGCACGATCTTTTTCGATGGCCGGCTCAGCGACATTGTCGACCGATTCGCGGACTCCAAGTTGGTGACCATCCAATGCGAGGCGGCCGCCTCCGGCCCGGCTGGGCAATTGGAGAAATACGGGGAGATCGTCGAACAAACCTCCGGCGCCATCCAACTCAAGGTCAAACGCGAACGCGTCATTCCCGTCTGCAAGGCCCTCCTGGACGAACTGCCCGTGAGCGATATCGACATTCAGGAGGTCCCGATCGAGGAAGTCATCCGCCGCCTGTTCGTGGAGCAAAGCGGTAAGTCGTGACGCGCGGTCGCCCTTAGGCGCGATCCCGGCTCGCGCCTGGCTCGTGTCGAGGCCTCAATATACAGCCGCCGGGTGGGAAAGCTGACCAGAATTTCGTGGCGACCTCTCCTTCGCTTCGTCACGCGATTGTCACCGTTGCGCGGTAGCCACACTCCGGTGGTTGCCTTAGATAGTGGGGATGGAACATCTTTTCGGGTCGCTCAGCACGATGCAGGCCTTTTGTCTTTTTTTCGCCCTGGCGCTAGCCTTGGGGTTTGAGTTCGTCAACGGCTTCCACGATACCGCCAACGCGGTTGCCACGGTCATTTACACCCATAGTTTACCTCCTTGGGTCGCCGTAGTTTGGTCGGGCCTTTGGAACTTGATCGGCGTGCTGAACTCGGCGGGCGCGGTGGCCTTTGGGATCGTCAGCCTGCTTCCGGTTGAGTTGGTCATGAATGTGGGTTCGGCGGCGGGGTTTGCCATGGTCTTTTCCCTGCTCATTTCGGCCATCGTGTGGAATTTGGGCACGTGGTACCTGGGGCTGCCGGCATCCAGCTCGCATACGCTGATTGGCTCGATCCTGGGCGTCGGCCTGATGAACTCCTTGATGAACTCAGGCGGCCTTCTTGGTGGAGTTAATTGGGCCAAAGCTCAGGAAGTTGGCATGTCACTGCTGATCTCGCCGCTGGTTGGTTTCGCCTGCACGGCGACGCTCTTCCTGCTCATCAAGGCTTTGGTTCGCAAGCCCGAACTCTATACCGAACCGGATCCCAAAAAAGCGCCGCCTTTGTGGATTCGTTCCATCCTTTGCGTTACGTGCACCGGAGTCAGTTTTCTTCACGGTTCCAATGACGGTCAAAAGGGCATGGGATTGTTGATGCTCATCCTGGTTGGAATCGTCCCCGGAATGTACGCGTTAAATCTATCAACCAACGCCGATTCAATCGGACAACTGGCGGCGATGTCCCAGAGCGCGACGGCGACGCTCGAAAAACATAACACTGTCGCGCCTCTGGAAAAAGCGGAGGCCGCCAAAATCCTTGGCGCCTACCTCAAGCCGGGCGGCGCCTTTTCGGACAGCGTCTCCGCCGCGCTCGTCGAAAAGAATCAAGAAATCTCGGCCGCGCTGGCGAACCGGAAATCCCTCAATGAACTGCCGGAGAAGAAGCGAAGCGAATTGCGTACGGCAATCTATTTCACCGCGGAAACCATCGGCAAGCTGAACAAGAATCACGCGCTCTACGGCGGAGTTGAAGCCGGCGCGTTGATGAAATACAAGGCGGCGCTCGACAGGACGACCAAGTTCATTCCCTGGTGGGTCAAGTGCGCGGTGGCGCTGGCCTTGGGGCTCGGTACGATGATTGGCTGGCAGCGCATCGTCGTGACGGTCGGTGAAAAAATCGGCAAGAGCCACCTGACTTACGCGCAAGGCGCTTCCGCCGAAATGGTCGCGATGATCACCATCGGTCTGGCTGACACCTATGGCCTGCCGGTCAGCACCACGCATGTGCTTTCTTCCGGCGTGGCGGGCGCGATGGCGGCCAACAAATCCGGCCTGCAAATGGGCACCTTGCGCAATCTGTTGCTCGCCTGGGTGCTCACCCTGCCGGTGTGCGTCTTCCTCGGCGCCGTCTTTTTCGCCTCCGGACTGTTGCTCATCTCGCGCCTTTTCGGCTTGCACTAGGACAACCGGAGATTCTTCAGAATGCGCGTGGTGGCGGCCGCCTTGTTGAGCGTGTAAAAATGGATCCCCGGGGCGCCCGCGCGCAGCAATTCCTCGCATTGGCGAGTGGCATAGTCGATCCCGAACTCCGTGACCGCAGCGTCGTCGTCGCCCAATTCGTCGAGCCGCGCGGCCAGGGGCGCGGGCACCCGGGCACCGCACATGGCGGTAAACCGCTTGATCTGATGCCCGCTCAGGATCGAGACAATGCCGGGCACGATGGGGACCGTGACGCCCAGCTTGCCCGCGAGATGGTCGCGAAATTCAAAGTAATCCGCATTGTCGAAAAACAACTGAGTCAAAATGAAATCGGCGCCCGCCCCGACCTTGTCCTTCAGGTAACCCCAATCGGCACGCTTGCCCGCCTTGCAGGCGATATGGCCTTCTGGAAAGCCGGCGACGCCGACGCACATCCCATGCTGCTCGCGAATGAATTGAACCAATTGGCCGGCGTATTCGAAACCGCCGGGCGTGGGTTGAAATTCGCCGCCGGCGGGAGGGTCGCCGCGCAAGGCCAACACATTCTCGACCCCGAGGCCGCGAATGCGTCCCAGCAAATCCCCAATTTGCTCGCGGGTGGCGCTGACGCAAGTCAGGTGGGCGACCGTCGTCAGGCCATGCTCGCGTTGAATGCGATCGACGATCATCAGCGTCTTGTCGCGGGTGCTCCCCCCCGCGCCATAAGTCACGGAGCAAAAATCCGGCCGATTCTGGAGCAGCGCCGGGATCGTGTTCTCCAGGAGGTTGCGGTCGCCTTCTTCCGTTTTGGGCGGAAAGAACTCGAACGAAATCACCGGCTTCCCAGCGGCGCGTTTAGCCGCGTATATGTCTCGAACAAGCTGCATTGACGCCCAAGATGCGTCAACTCTCCCCGAAATCCAAGTGACTTTAGTATTTTCTATTCCCGAATGACGCTTGCGAGCCGATCGCGGAGGGAATAATGTAATGGCCAATGAGCCGCACATTCTCTGCGTCAACCTTATCTCATGGAGGCTGCCTATGGCGCTAATTGCCTGCCCGGAATGTTCCAAACAGATTTCCACCGAAGCCAAGACCTGTCCCGCGTGCGGGTATCCGCTGGCGGAACGGGGCGTTCCCGACGCCGCATCGCCAGGAGGGCCGGCCGGCGGTGGCGTTGGCGCCCAGGCGGTGCTGCTGGAGGTGCGCCCCTCCTGGTGGAATTTTGGCTGGCATTTGCTCTTTTGCTGGCTGTTGATTCCCTGGTTGATCGCGCTTTACCGGCGAAATTGTTTCGTGATGCGCATCTACTCGGATCGCGTTTCGGTCGAGGAGGGTTTTTGGACCAAGGAATCGAGCGAGTTTTTCATCAAAGACATCCGTTCCGTGGATGTGCGGCAGGGAGTTTGGGGCCGGATGGTCGGCATCGGCGATGTCACGATTTCCACGGCCGCGGCGGTGGATGCCGCGGAGGAGGCCCGGGGCGTGCCGTACCCCAATCGCATTAAGGAATTGCTCATCGCGCGCCGCCAACAGTCGCCCGTGTGATTTCTCCGGTTGCAACCTGGGCGATTGGGCCTATGTTGATAGCAACTCGGAAAAGGATCGCGTATGAATGATCGAGACGAGAAGAAAGTTGAACAGCCAAAGCCGGTCACTCCCGGCATCACGGCGGGGATGGTTCGCCAGCACGCGTACGAGATGTTCCGCGACAAACTATCGGCGCATCCGCTCACCCTCGAGGATTGGGTTCTGGCGGAGAAAGACTTGGTCAATTCCCTGGAAGCCAACAATTTCCCCAAGTAACACCGCGAAGCGTCCCCTTGAACTGCGCTGGCGCGGGCGAAAAACCCGTAAGAAGGCTGAGTCTGTGCTGGCGCAGTTCTAAAACTGGCTTGCTCCGATCCCCTGGCTGGGGTGGAACGGCTGAAAATGCGAGCGCCGACTTGCTGTCGGCATGGCGCACCCGTAGCTTTCGAAGGGCTTCTCATCAAGCCTTCGCGCGCCAGGGATAAGGCAGCCTATCCCTTCAACGTAGCCACGCCGTAGTCGCGATTCATCTTGGCGATGAAGGTGAGGCTAATTTCCTTGGGGCAAACCGCCTCGCACGAGCCGGTGACCGTGCAACTTCCGAAGCCCTCGGTGTCCATCTGCTGAACCATATTCAGCACGCGGCGGTCTTTCTCAGCCTGGCCTTGCGGCAGGAGGTTGAGATGCGAGACCTTGGCGGAGACAAAGAGCATGGCCGAGGCGTTTTTGCAGGCCGCCACGCACGCCCCGCAGCCGATGCAGGCGGCGGCGTCCATGGATTGATCGGCGGCGGTCTTGGGCACCGGGATGGCATTGCCGTCCGGCGCGCCCCCGGTGTTAACCGAGACGAAGCCGCCGGCCTGGATGATGCGGTCGAAAGCGCGGCGATCCACGATCAGGTCTTTGAGCGGCGGGAAAGCCTTGGCTCGCCAGGGTTCGATGGTGATGGTGTCGCCGTCCTTGAAATGCCGCATGTGGAGCTGACATGTGGCGGTGCCCTTGTGGCCCCCGTGGGGGACGCCGTTGATGACCAGCGAGCACATCCCGCAGATCCCCTCGCGACAATCGCTGTCGAAAGCGATGGGATCGCGGCCGCTGGCGATAATGCCTTCGTTGACGACATCGAGCATTTCCAGGAAGGACATGTCGGGCGCGACGTCCTTGGCGGGGTAGGTTTCGAAGCGACCGGGCGTTCGCCCGTTCTTTCTGCGCCAAACTTTGAGTGTCAGATTCATCGTAACGTAGCCTTTACTTGTAGCTCCGGGTGCTCATGTGGGCTTCCTCATAGACCAACGCCTCTTTGTGGAGGGCCAGCGGCTTGTTGAGGCCCTGGTATTCCCAGGCGCCGACATAGGCGAAGTTCTCGTCATCGCGTTGGGCTTCGCCTTCGGCGGTTTGGAATTCCTCCCGGAAATGCCCGCCGCAGGACTCGCGGCGATGCAGGGCGTCCTGACAGAGCAACTCGCCGAACTCCATGAAATCGGCAACTCGCCCGGCGTATTCCAGGGCCTGGTTTAGGTCGCCGCTCTCCCCCGGCACGTTGGCGGTGCGCCAGAACTCTTCCCGCAGTTCGGGAATGCGCTTGAGGGCTTCCTTGAGCCCCGCTTCGTTGCGGCCCATGCCGCATTTCTCCCAAAGCAGCTTGCCCAACTCGCGGTGCAGTGAAAGGACGGTGCGCTTGCCTTTGATGGAAAGCAGCCGTTGCGTGAACGCCTGGATCTCCGCTTCAGCCTTCTTGAACTCGGGATGAGAGGAGGCGACCTTCGCGGGTTTCGTGGACGCGAAGTAGTGGCCGATGGTGTAGGGCAGGACGAAGTAACCGTCGGCCAGGCCCTGCATCAGGGCGCTTGCGCCCAAGCGGTTGGCCCCATGGTCCGAGAAGTTGGCTTCGCCCAGCACGAACAACCCCGGCAGATTACTCATGAGGTTATAATCTACCCAGAGTCCGCCCATCGTGTAGTGGACAGCGGGGAAGATGCGCATCGGCAATTGATAGGCATTTTCACCCGTGATGCGCTCGTACATGTCGAACAGGTTGCCGTAGCGCTCGCGGATGACTGGCTCGCCGAGACGTTTGATCGATTCGGAGAAATCCAGGTAAACTCCCAACCCGCCCGGTCCCACGCCGCGGCCGGCATCGCAGGCTTCCTTGGCCGCTCGGGATGAAATATCCCGCGGCGCCAGGTTGCCGAAGCTGGGGTACTTGCGTTCGAGGAAATAATCGCGATCCGCTTCCGGGACATCGCCCGGAGCCTTGCCGCAATCCTCCTTCCGCTTGGGGACCCAGACGCGACCGTCGTTGCGCAAAGATTCGGACATGAGCGTGAGCTTGGATTGATGCTCGCCGCTGACCGGGATGCACGTAGGGTGGATCTGGGTATAACAGGGGTTGGCGAAAAGCGCGCCCTTCTTGCAGGCGCGCCAGGCGGCGGTCACATTGCACCCTTTGGCGTTGGTGCTCAGGAAGAACACGTTGCCATAGCCGCCGGTGGCCAGCACCACGGCGTCGCCCGCGTGAGAAGAAACTTCGCCGGTGACGAGGTTGCGGACCACGATGCCCTTGGCCTGACCGTCCACGACGACGAGTTCGAGCATCTCGGTGCGCGGAAACATCTGCACCGCGCCCAGACCGATCTGGCGGGACAGCGCCTGGTAGGCTCCGAGGAGCAATTGCTGCCCGGTCTGCCCGCGGGCGTAGAAGGTCCGCGACACCTGCGCTCCACCGAACGAACGGTTGGACAGCAAGCCCCCGTACTCGCGCGCGAAGGGCACGCCCTGGGCCACGCACTGGTCAATAATGTCCACGCTGACCTGAGCCAGGCGATAAACGTTGGCCTCGCGGGCGCGAAAATCTCCCCCTTTGATGGTGTCGTAAAAGAGGCGGTAAATGCTGTCGCCATCGTTGGCGTAGTTCTTGGCGGCGTTGATGCCGCCTTGGGCCGCGATGCTGTGCGCCCGGCGCGGGCTGTCCTGAAAACAGAAGCACTTCACCTTGTAACCCAACTCCGCCAGCGAGGCGGCGGCGGAGGCCCCGGCCAAGCCGCTGCCAACGACCAGCACCTCGAATCTGCGTTTGTTGGCTGGATTGACCAGCTTCATCTCGAATTTGTGCTTGTCCCACTTGGCGGCAAGCGGGCCGGAAGGAATTTTTGCGTCCAATGTCATGTTACTTCATCGCCTCCTTACCGAAACCGCAGAGGATGGCGACCGGGATGGAGGTATAGCCAAGAAAAATGAGGATTGCGATGGCGCGGGCGCCCCTATCGAGCCAGAGGCGGTAGGCGGTGTTGGTCAGGCCCAGGGACTGAAACATGCTGGTAGCGCCGTGACTCAAATGGAGGCAGAGGAGTCCGATGCCCAGGATATAAAAACCCGAGACCAGCGGGTTGCTGAAACCCACCACCACCATTTTGAAGATGTCGTGCCGGTGCTCGCTGTCCATAAACGCCGTGAAATCCTGTCCGGTCCCATTGAGATACCGGACCTGGACGGTGTAGTGGAGGAGGTGGAAGATGACAAAAACGAAGATGAACGAGCCGCCCAGGAGCATGGTGCGCGAGGCGAGGGTCGAGCCGACCGGTTGGTATTGGCCATAGGCCTCGGGGCGGGCGGCCTTATTCTCCAGCGAGAGTCGAATGGCGGACCAGATATGCAGGCCCAACATGGTGAGCATGGCGATGCGGACCGGCCAGAGCAGTTCGACGTTGGATTGGAGCAGGTGGCCGTAGCGGTTGATGGCTTCGGGACCCAGGAAGATCTGGAGGTTGCCCACCATGTGGCCGAGCACGAACAGGAACAGAACACAGCCCGTTACCGCCATGAGGAACTTCTTCCCCACGGACGACATAAATAGATTCGCAATGATTTTCATCGGCAATCGCGCCTGACTTCGTTCCGCGACCAAGCGGCACGAATAAACCCGGTGAATCTATTAGATTCACGCCAGAGGTCAAGGAAACTGAACCACTTTTTTTTCTATTCGGGTTGCGACGGCGCACGGCCTGACGAGGCATTGGCCAGTCCGTTCCGCCAATTGAAGGCCCCGCAATGCCGGGACAGGCCGTCCCCTCCCTGTCCCGGCAAGCCCTCCCGGCGAACCTCGCGAGGCCCTGCGGCTCCGCCCTTATTTGCTCACGCGGAGGACCTTCAGCGCTTCAGGCGTTTTGTAATGTCGTTTGAGCCCGACTTCGGTCATCGCCCCGCCCGGCACGCGGGAAATGAACTCGGGGAAGATGCGCTCGACGCGGTCGCGAAGGGCCTTCTGGCCGGCTTTTGAAGCCCAGAAATCCTCCTCCAGCTTTGAAAGCGCGATGCCTGCCTCCTCGGAGGTCAGGTTCTCGTGTTTAGCCAATAACCATACGAGTTCCTTGTCGCCCGGCAAACTCACCGGGAACGGGATGAACTTGAGGGTGAGCTCCTGCTCCTCGCTGAGTTCGGCGCCGGCGTTGGGGTTGACCTGGATCTGGCCGCTGAATTGTCCGCCGTCGGCCAGGGCGACCTCGACGGCGAGCGACTTTTCCTTCCGATCCGGTTTGAGCGTGACGTCGCCGTCGCCAAAAGCGGCGGCCAACTGGGTCTTGACCGCCGCGATGCTCTTGGGTTCGAGGTCGGGTAATTCCACCCGGGTGCAAAACTTCTCGAAGGCGGTCGTCCGCGCTTTGGTTTTCAATTCCTTTTCAATGGCCTCGTAGATCTTGCCGGCCAACTGGGCATCATGGGTCGCTTTGGGCAACACCTTCTTCAGCAAGTCCAGTAATTGCGCTTCCGTGGTCTTCGTCGCTTTCGATGTTTCTTTTTTCATTTCAAAATTGGTCTCAGGTTATGCCAAACCCCGCCTCGGAATGCAATGATGGAACTGTTTCGATCTGAAGGATGCCGCGCGCTGGTCCGCGCCCCGACTCCCTAATTTCCCGCCAATTTCTTGATCGTCTGAAGAGCGATTTCCCGTCCCCGCCGGGCCAGGGGGGAGAAGTTCTCGCCAATCGCGAGGTCTTCGACCGGGATCGTCAGCCACCAAGCCTCGGGCGCGCGGCCGAATACGTCGCGGGACAGGGCGAGCAAGAGGCTCGGATTGGCGGCATGGGCTATCATCTGGGAGGATTCGGCCGGCGCCAATGGCCGAAGCTGCACCTCGCGAGGGGCGTCCACCGCGGCATCGACGAAGACGACCACCCGCGCTTCAGAAATCGAAGCGGCCAATTCGGGGGCTAGCAGCGGGTAGGATAGGGCCTCAACGCCCGGCAAGTTAAGGCCCGCGATAGCCTCCGCCACCGCGGGACCCACGCCATCGTCGCTGCGCAGGGTGTTGCCGTAGCCGATAACGAGCAAGTCCGCCATCGAGAGGGCTAATTCAACTTCAGGAGCGCATCGGCGGCGGATTTCTTGGAGGCGTCGCTGGTGGAGTTGGCCACGACCGCCTGGAGGGCCTTCTGGCGCGGTTCCTTGGCGATCCCGGTCGCGCCTTTGGCGGCGATGTCCAGGATGGCGGTGGAAGCGTCGTCGGCGACGGCAGGGTCGGTGGCGAACGTGGCCAGGAGTTCCAGAGCGGGGGCGTTGAGCGCGTCGCGAATGACGGCGATGGCCAGGCGTTTTTCCTCGGGGCGATTCAGCAGCGGCAGTAGCTCGGTGATCTTGGCCGGTTTTTGATCCGGCTTGAGCTGCTTGTCGTTTTGAAGGAATTGCAGGCAGCCGCGCAGGGCGAGAACCTTGTAAGAGGGTTTGACGGTCGCGCGCGCCAAGGCCACCAACGGCTCCATCACCGCTCCATCTTCGGGCCAAGTGTTGGGCCAGGAAGATAAGGAGCGCACGGCTTCGTCGCGGACCGCTTCATCGGCGTCTTCGGTGGCGGTCTTGAGGGTGGCCAGCGCCTGAGGACCGCCGGCGGCGGCGAGGGCGTGCAAACCAATAATGCGGGTGGCGCTATCGCCGCTATGAGCCAGGGATTGGAGGCGCGGAACGCAGGATTGACCACGGCGCCCGCTGATGGTGAGGAGGGCGGCTTCAATGGCGGCGCGGTCCTTGACGCCGTTGGCTTTAGTCAGGAGTTGGCCTAAAACGACAATCTGTTCGTCTCCGCCCAGGTTGCCCAAAGCCCGCAGGCTAGCCCCGCGAATGCCGTCGTCGGGGTCATCCAAGTGACGGACGATGGCGGGCAAGGCGGCATCCAGACGGCGCTGGTCGGCGATCTCAATCAACTGCTGGCACAGCTTTCCTTTGGCCGGTTCGAGACAGGTGAGGAATTCTGCGTCGATCTCGTTCCCCGGCAAACGGACCAAGGCGGCCAGGGCGGCGGAACTGGACTCGGGGTCGGTCCCCGCGGCCAAGTCCAGCAGCGCTGGCACCACGCGCAACCCGCCGATTCGTTCCAGCACCCCAATGGCGGCGAGCCGGAGTTTTTGCGGTCCGCGTTGGACCGCCTGGAGCGCGACCGGGAAGGCTTCGGCCTCGCCCCGGTCGGCCAATGCGAGCAGCAACAAGGGCTGCCGCGCGGGCGAACCTTGCCACAACTCGGTTGTCAGCGCCTTGGCGGCGTCGGGGCCGGGCAGTTCGCGCGCCACGCGCAAGCCGAGACCCCATCGCGCCTTGTCGGTCGAGCGCAACTCGGCCAACAGCAAGGGGATGCCGGCGCGCTGACGCGCCAGGATGGCGCCGCGAGTGGCCTCAAGGATTCGTTCCCCAGGCACTTCCGCCTTGCGAACCGCATCATACAAGGCGATGGCGTCCGATCGTTTGCCTTGGGCCAGGTATTGTTCGGCGCAGCGAATGCAGCCCTCGGCCACCGCGGAGCGGAGCTTTGCGGGAGCTTTGGTCAACCACGGTTTGAGCGCTTTCACGGCCGGTTTCCCCCCGATCCGGCCGAGGGATTCAGCCGCAGCGGCCGCCACCTCCAGGTCCGGATCCGCCAACCTGGCGGCCAGCAGACCGACCGCCTTGGCATCCCGGCGGACGCCGATGGAATTGATCACGCCGACCAATAAACGGCCTTGAAGCGGGTCGGCGGCCTGGCGCAGGGCTTCGTCCGCCGCGGGACCGGGGATGGCCTCCAGCGCGATGCGCGACCAGGAGGACAGGTCAGGGTCCGGCAGCAGCGCGGCCAGGACGGGCACCGCCGCGTCCGCGCCGTAGATAGCGAGCCGCTTGCAAGCGACCGCCTTTTCCCCCTTCGGGGCGGCGGACTGCAGCAAGGCGATGAGTTTTTGTTGTTCTTCGGCGGCATTCGGAGCGGGCGCAGCGGGCGCGGCCAAGGCGAAACCGAGGAAAAGAGCGGCGAGAAAATGGCGAGTCATAGAATAATTCAAAAGGTGAAGCTCAGATTCTCCAGGGCTCGCGCAGGGCCTCGGAGCGGAGGCGATTGGCCTGATCATCGCCGATGAACTCGTTCTTAACCGGATCGTAGAGGACTTTGCGCCCCAGGAAGAGGGCGATGTTGGCGGCGTGGCAGGTGATGTGGGCCTGGCAGGCCGCGTCCGCGTTGGCGCGAGTCTGGGCGCGGGACTTGACGCAGTCGAGGAAGTCGCGCACGTGGAAATTGGCGGGGTAGCCGGAGATCTTGGCCCCTTTGCCGGCGAGCAGGCTGGGCGCGCTCGCCACCACCTCGCCGTCATCGGCGGTCTCAACCCAACCCGTGTCGCCTTCGAACCGGACCGGGCAGGAGCCCAGGGGCAGCCAGCCGTCGTTGCGCATGACCAGGCGGACGCCGTTGGCGTAGCGGGCGTGAAGTTCGTTGCCTTTGGGCTCGTATTCGACCGGGGCGGTGCGGTCGGCGCTGTTGGCCCACTGACAGAGATCCACGCAGTGCGAGCCCCACTCGAGGCAGCCGCCGCCAACCAGGCCGCCGCCCTTCTCGAAGTTGAACCCGTCCATGAAGCGCTTATTGTACGGTCGCCAAGCGGCGGGACCGAGATAGAGGTCCCAATCCACGTCGTCCTTGGCCGGCTCAGGCTGCGGAACGTCCCACCCGCTGGTGGCGGTGCCCAAGCCTCCCGGATGGGCGTGGAGGGCCTGGAGTTTGCCCAGTTTGCCCCGCCGCGCGAGGTCCACGGCGAAGGCGAAATTGGGCAGGCTGCGGCGCTGCGTGCCGGCCTGGAAAACGCGCGCCGTGCGCCGAAACGTCTCGGCCAAGGCGAGGCTTTGGGCAATGTTTTTGGTGCAGGGTTTTTCGCAATAGACATCCTTGCCCGCGTTGGCGGCCAGGATGGAAGCGGTGGCGTGCCAATTCGGGCCGGTGGCAATGAGCACCGCATCGAGGTCGTCGCGGGCCAGGAGTTCGCGCAAATCCCGGTACATGGCGCAGTTGGTGTTGCCATAGCGGGCGTCGGCGCGGTGCTTGACGGCCGCGCGGCGGTCGCCGCGGACCTCGCAGATCGCCACAAATTGGACATCGGGCTCTCCCAGGAAGCAACCCAAGACATAAGAGCCGCGGCCGCCGATGCCGATGGCGCCCAAAACGATCCGCTCGCTGGGGGCCACTCCGCCGTCCCGGCCCAGTACCGCGGCGGGCACAATTTGCGGGGCCGCCAGCAACGCTCCAGCCTGGAGCGCGGTGCGGAGGAAATGGCGACGGTTGACAGGTTGCTCGAAGCTTCGTCGAGCCACCTTGCCGAGTAACCCTGGCTGGCCAGGTTGAGCGTGTGGTTGCATTCTCCCATTCTCGACGGTGGAAGCGGAAACGCCATTCAAAAATTAATCTTTTTCCCAGGCGCCCCTTGCGGGGATCCTGGCGCGCCCCCGGAGTTTCCCCTCCTCCCCAATTTGTGGGCTGGCAGCGCGCGCCGCGCCATGCTATAAGAAGATAATGCAATCTGACACTAGATCCTCGCTACGGGCGTTTACGCTCATTGAGCTATTGGTGGTTATCGCGATCATTGCGATTTTGGCGGCGATGTTGCTTCCCGCGCTTGCGGCCGCCCGGGAAAAGGCGCAACGGACGCAGTGCGCGAACAACAACAAGCAGATCGGCATGTCGGTGACGATGTACGTCACGGACAATCGCGACAAGATGCCGTATCCCAACTGGAACCCGCCGTGGCTTCCAGGATGGCTCTACAACCCCGTGAACAGCGCCCCGCCCAATCCTTTTGCCGCCCCCTTCAACACCAATTCGACGGCGGCCTGGCAGGGGGGGCTGTTGTGGGGCTACATCCACAACATCGCGGTCTACCGCTGTCCGCTGGACAAGACCAACACGGCGACCTTCATGGCCCGCCCCAACAAGCTCTCGACGTACGTGTGGAATGGCGCCGTCTGCGGTTACGGCAGCATTACCACGACCTATAACCAAAATGATTTCCGCCAGGACTCCTACTTGCAGTGGGAACCCGACGATACCAACCCCACGCCCGGATACGGCTACAACGATGGCGCCAGCGCTCCCGACCCCACGACCGACGGCGGGTTGGGCAAACGCCATGGCAAGGCGGGCGGCATCGTCTTGGACGTCAGCGGCAGCGTTCAGTATGTGCGGTACCAAGCCTGGCTGGCGGAGTCCAAACTGCAATTCAAGAACCGGCTTTACTGCAGTCCGGGTTCGGTCAACGGGCGTTAGCGCGGGCGCTCCGCGAGGCCGCGTCTTTACCCCGGTGGTTTGGAAGTGGCTGCGTCGCGCCGGGCGACGAGTTGCCCCTTGGAGATAGGATCCCGCCGGCAGGCTGAGCGTCGGCGATCTATAATGTCCATGATTGAGACAAAAAATGTCTCAAGTTCTTGCTCATTCCGTCCGATAGTTTCTGAGCGGCCGTTTGAAGGCCCGAAAGAATACAAAGATCGAGCGATTATGAGCAGCATTACGAGTGTTTCCTCCTCCGCCAACCCATACCAAACCGACACGCAGAACGCCTGGCAGCAGCGCGTTCAGGATTTCAAGTCGCTGCAGAGCGCGCTCAAATCCGGAAACCTGTCCAATGCGCAGCAGGCCTTCGCCAGCTTGCAGAAGGATATGCCGGAGCTGGCTCAAGCCGCCAATGGCGCCAGCAGCCAAACCAGCCAGAGCTCCAACCCTTTCTTAGCCTTGCAAAACGCCCTCAGCTCCGGGAATTTGCCGGCGGCCCAGCAGGCTTTCTCCACCATGCAACAGAGCATGCAAAGCGCGGGCGTGGGCGGGGCGGGGCGCCACCATCATCATCACGGCGGTTCAACCGACAGCGCCTCGCAAACCGCCAGCGCAACGTCGAGTAACACCTCTTCCCAAACCCTCAGCAACTCCCTCAACGTCCTGGCCTGAGCCGGCTCTGAAAAAGCCGAGTCCGCCCTCTTGCCTCCAGTCGCCTAAGGCTGGAGAGAGGCCAGGGGCAAAGCAAATTTGGCGCGATCGGCATCGGTGACGCACCACCAGCACACCGGGTTGACGGAGCGACCGAACTTGAGGAAGCGCACCGCGCCGTCGGCGCAAGCGAAGTTGGCGCCGCCCGAGCGCGTGGGCTTCTGGTAATTCGAGTGGGCGCCGTGTTGGACCTTGTCGGTGAGGTTGTCTCCCGCCTCCGCGACATCCATCCAGAAGTCACCGGCATCATGTCGCTTTTCCCCCCAGATAATCGTCTCGCACGGCTTGAGGACTGCGGTTTCCTTCATCGAGTAGCCGGGGCCGCTGCCCCGGGAACTCCAGGTACTGGGAAAGACATCGTTCCATCCATTCATGATATAACTCCGCCACGAACCGTCCGCCGCCCGCCGAGCGGGGGTCGCGAATGGCCCGGACCCGGCAGTGTCTCCGGCAGGGGGAATGCCGCGGGCCAGATCGGTCGGGCATACCAGGAGGTTGGTATTCCGGTAGAGTTCCAAAAGGTCGGCCGGCCACCGTATGTTATCGCTGCAAGGCGGCAAAAGGTTGCGGTTGTCATCAACATAGAACTTCAGCGCCAACTCCAGTTGTTTGAGATGGCCCATGCAGTTGGTCCGGTTCGCCTTTTCTTGGGCCCGAGATAGCGCCGGAAGCAGTAGGGATGCCAGGATGGCGATGATGGCAATGACCACCAGTAACTCGATCAGGGTGAAACCAGCCCGAGCAGCGCGATCCCATAGGGTTTCGGAAGGTCGTTGCGCGAGCGCGGGATGGGGCGTTGGGATCGCCAGCGCGGCTTTGGGCTTCATCGCCATCACCATTGGCCTCCGTCGAGCGCGGAGCCCTGGAATCCTTCAGGCTCGAACGAGGCCCGCCCCGTCATTTTAGGCATTCTTCCTGGCGATGAAAAGACCCTGGGCGATTTTGCCCTGGCGGGCCAATTGTTGCATAAACATCATCTCGCCGGCCAAGGTCTGCATGAGGGCCGCGTCAAAATCGATAATCCGCAGGGCGTCGTAGGTGAGTTGCTTATTGAGCATGTCCAGATAGAGATCCATATAGGGCGCAAACCGGCCGGTATCCTCGGCGGTTTGCACCGTGCAGCCGTTGGTTTCCAGCAGTTCCGGGTAGCCGCGCAGGTCCAAAATGCTTGGGAACTTCATGAAGGTGAGAAATCGTTCGGCCTCCGGCGCCGACAGGCCGGCCGGCCCCTCGACCCAATCCGTGAACGCAACGCGTCCGCCGGGCTTTACCAGGCGGGCCGCCTCGGCGATCAGTTGAGGCTTGTCCACGACGTAACACCAGGCGTCCTCGCCCCAGACAAAATCGACGCTTTCGGACGGCAGGCCCGTCGCGCAGACATTGGCCAGGGTGAAGGAGATCTTGTCGGCCAAGCCGAGCGCCTGGCATCGTTGGCGTCCGCGCTCGACGACCTTGGCGGTGGCATCGATGCCGCGCATGGAGGCGACCTCGCGGAATTTCACCAGGAAGCGCATCCCCGCGCCCGTGCAGCAACAGAGGTCGACGCCCTCCTGGCCCGCCCCAATGCCCGACCGTTGCGCGAGGTCCATCGAGGATTGAAACCCGCCGATATGGATCTGCTCGCCCATGACCAATTCCCAAAGGTCTCCCTCGGGACCGCTATAGACGGCTTGAACCTGCTCCAAGCCAATGCTGTTGGTTGTTTGCATAAAAGTTACTCGGTTTCCTCCGTGACTTCGAGGAGGATGGTTTGCTCGCGACGCTGCAGGAGGCGGCCCTGGAAGGGGAGCGCCAGCCAGTACCCCCAAGCCACCAAGGGTAGAATTGCCGCGGCCGCCAACGCGCCCGCGGGAAACCAGCGCGGCCACTCCAGGTAAGCGGCCAGCACCTCGCATCCCGGGGGCGCCACGAGGAGCGGAGAGACGAGCGCGAGGGCAAAGAAGTTAACGAAAACCGCCAGGAAAACGATGGCCTTGGGCTTCTTGGCCTTGAGGGTTCCGGGCGTCATTCGGAACGGGGCCAGGATCGACGAGAAATTGCTCAGCAGGCTGAACAGCAGGAAGGCCGTGGGGATCTGGAACAAGCCCATAAGCAGGCCGGTGAAGGGAATCTGCGCCAAGACCGTGGCCAGTCCCAACATGAACAGGCCCACGGCGGCCAGGAAGGGAAAGAAGGCGAGGTTCTTGGCCAGGAGCACATAATGCCGCCGCGTGGGCAAGAGCACCAGGGCGCGAAAACCGTCCCGGTCCAGCCCAAAGGCATTTCCCATCGTCGGGGCGATCGAGAAAGCGGCCAGGGCTACGGCGCCGGTGGCAAAGAGTACATTCCATTTTCCGGGCGAGAAGCTGGCGCTCGTCCGGAGCCGGGTCGAGGCGGCGAGCATGCCAAGGACCGCGGGCATGATGAAGATCATCTTTAATTCGGGCGAACGGAGCAGCGACCGGAAGGTGGCCAGGGCCAGGGCCGACACCTCGTCGGGCAGTCCGGGCAGGCGGCGCTCCAGCAGCAGACGGCCCGGCGCCGCGACCTGACGCGCCGTCGCTGGCGGGGGAGCGGCGGCGCGGCCACCGCTTTCGCAACCCTGGTAAAAACGCAACGTCATCCGGTAGGCCCGCAGGATGCCGAGCGCGCCGAGGAGGACGCCCGCGACGGAGGCGCCCACCGCCGGCCAGGGATTGCGTTCTTTGAGAGCCATGGCGCTGTATCCCAGCCAGCCGAGGGGAATCGCCACGTGGGCCTGGATCACGATTTGGGGAATCGCCCGGCTTCCGCTCTCCTTGTCCTGAGGCTGACCGTGGTGACTAATCGCCTTGGAGAAAAAGGAGGAGTTGACGAAAAGATTCGGGAGCTGGCTAAACAGCACAAAGACCAGCGACACCCAAACGATGATCGAGCGGCGCCGCCGTTTGTTGGTCATGAGCGCGGCCAGCCAGCCGCGCAGGCAATAGGTCCACGCGGTGAGCATGAAAACAAACCCCAGCGCCGCGGGGATGGTCAGCGCCAGCATGGCCCCGCCCCCCAACGCCAGGCCCAGGCAGAGTCCCATCAGGCCCGGCAAGAAAAGGACCATCACCGGCGAGAGGTGGGAAACCAGGTAGTTAAACACGAACACCTGCCGCAAAGTGATCGGCAGGTGGAGCAGCTTGGGGAGATCGATGCTTTCAGACCTTTGGATTTCCACCATCAACCCGGTGCCCCAAAAGACCAGGAAGGCGAACACGACGGCGTCCATGATGGTCAACAGGATCTGCGGCGAGGCCTTGGACCCCGCGGCCCAGCCCCCGATAATTCCTCCCACCGCCGTTCCGCAGCCGCCGAGCGCCACCAGTATGGTGAGCAGCAGCGATACCACGGCGTTGAGGGTTCCGCCCCGGATGAACTGGTTGCGGCTCAACCGCCAGCGCAGCCAGAGAATGGCTCGGAGCTGTTCCCAGTTCATCGCTCCGCCTCCAGCCAGCTTAGCTTCTGAGGCTCGAATAACCCCGCGCCCACCACCTGCAAGAAACGTTCCTCCAGCGAACCGTTTTGGCGCAGCTCAGCCATCGCGCCCTGATGGACCACTTTGCCTTGGGCGATGATGCCCACGTGGGAACAGAGTTTCTCCACAATTTCGAGCACATGCGAAGTCAGGAACACTGTGGCGCCGCGCTCGACGCACCGCTTGAGCGTGTCGCGCAGCACCCGCGACGCCACGGCGTCCACGCCCTCGAACGGTTCGTCCAGGAACAGCAGTTCGGGGTTGGGCAGCAAGGCCGCGGCCAGCGCCAGTTTCTTGCGCATCCCGTGCGAGTACTCCAGGGCCAGCTTCTTCTCCTCCCCCTCCAACCCCATCATGACCAACAACTCCGCGGTCCGCTCCCGAATGGTGGCGGGGGGCATCAGATACATCCGCCCGATGAAGGTCAGGTATTCGCGGGCGGTCAGGTTTTCGAACAAACTCAGGTTTTCCGGCACCACCCCGATGCGACGTTTGACTTCCCGTCCCCGCTCCGGGTCGGACAGGTCCTCTCCCAGCAACCGCATCGAGCCCGAGGTGGGGGCCAACAGCCCGGTCAGCATCTTTATGGTCGTGGATTTGCCCGCGCCGTTCGGGCCGAGAAAACCATAGAACGTCCCGCGCTCGATTTGCAGATCGATCCCGTCCACGGCGCGCAAGTCGCCAAACCGCCGCGTCAGGCCGACCGTTTCAATGGCTGCATTCATCGAGCTTTGTTGGTTGACCGTAATTGGTCCTCAGAGACTAGAAGGCTAACCGGGGTTGTCAAGGGATAGCGCGGCGTTGGAGGGATCAATCAGGTTCTCGGCTCCGCCGCGCGGTCCACCGGCCAGCGGGGCTTTAGGGGGACGCACGGGTTGCCGCCGCAGACCATGCGGGCCGGCTGGCTTCGAGTCACTACGGAGCCGGCGGTGATGACGGCTTCGGAGCCGATGCTGACGCCCGGGGCCACAAACACTTGCGCTCCCACCCAGGCGCCCTCTTTGACCGTGATCGGGCGGTTGCGGTAGGACATCTCCGGCGTCCGGTAATCGTGGTTGCCCGCGCAGAGGAAGGCGCGTTGCGAAATGCAGCAGTGGGCCTCGATGATGACCGGTTCGAAGTTCAGGATGAAGACCTCCTCGCCGATCCAGGCGTGGTCCCCGATCCGGAGTTTCCACGGGAAGTGAATATTGAGCCGCGGCTTGAGATACACCCGTTGGCCGATGCTCGCGCCAAACAGGCGCAGGAGCGCGCGCTTCAACGCGGAGGGCCACGGCAGAGGCGAAAGGAAAAAGCAGCACTTCGCGACATACCACGCCGCTTCCACCCAAACGGGCCGGCCCCGGTCAAGTCCCTGGCGCGGGTCGAATAGATCGTTCCGAACGCGTGTCATGCTTCAGGACTGTCAAAGTTTGACGCAACCGCTTACCCAGGAGGCGGCCCTTGGCCCTTCCCCCTGCCGGCGCTCACTATCCGATGAAATTAACGCCTGGGTCAAGCCTGCGGGCATCGAGCGTCGAGGGGGGGTGTGATTAAGAGTGTCCGGCGGGCGCGCGTTGGGTGATTGCCCCGCGGGGGCCGCGGAGAGTGCCCTATGCTTTAGCGCTTGTCATTACCCACATCCTCTTGATTTTCAGTTGAGTAAGTCTAAACCATCGCATTTCCACATCAGGCGATGCCAGCCGCGCCAAATCCTTTGCCAACCTGGCAACCCATCATGCTTGCGTGCCAGAAAGCCGCCCAGCCGTGCGGTCGCCACCAGGACGTTTTGGTTGCTCCAACCGCCCTTGGGCCGACCGCGGCGCTTTTGCAAGATCGCCAACGCCTCCGGACCAAGGCTCTACCGCGCTTCCGCTAAGGTCCGGCACGGCAATGAGGTCAGCAGAATCCAATGCAGCGGTTCGGTCGCCTCCGCGGGCCCTTCTACCTCCTGCGCCTCCAGCACCCACTCCCCGCGCATCGGTTCCTGCCACCCCTTTGGTCGTCAGGGACCGTCCAAATCCACCCGCACCGTTCGTAGTTCCACGATCGTCGTGCGCGTCGATGCTCCGGGCCCGCGCCCGTAACTCTTCCCGCCATTCCGGGAAACCTGCGGCAACGTTCCGCCTGGATTTGCCGCCAGTTTGCCGTCAACCTGGAGCAACAGATTATTCAGACGTAGGTCGCCCAATTCCGCTAAACCGAATTCATCTTGGGCCCATTGACCAGCGGGCAATAGAGTATTTGCACTCATAAGGCGTCGGATGAGGAACCAACGGGCTACCATCACGGCATCGTTTTCCGCCTTCGCCGGGCCTACGACGGACGGGCCGCGATGGGGCTGGGGTTCGCGCGCCGCGGGCCGATCGTGGCGCCATTGCGCGCGCGCACGCGCCGTTGTGTTGTGGGATCGGTCGCGCCGTGTTGCGCGGCGGACGGGCGCCTCGCGCATCGCGGATGCGATGCTCTGCCGGTAGCCGTGGGCCGAGCTCGGCGCGAGGCCTACGGAATCGCGTCCCTCATGCGACCGCGCGTCGCGGAGCGCCGCCGGAAAACGACGCTCGATCTGTACGGCACCGACCTCTCCCTCGTCGCTGCGCGACGAAGACGGGTTATGGCTTGGACGACCGTGGGCGGCGCTGGGGCGCCGCCCACGGCTACCCTCACACCATCGTTTCCGCCTTTGCCGAGCCTACGGCGGACGGGTCGCGATGGGGGGCCGGTCGGGGACGACGGTTGCGGGGCTGCGAAATCCAATCCGGTCCCCGGAACGGGGGCCTTGCATCGCGGATGCGATGCTCTGCCGGTAGCCGTGCGGCTTCAGCCCACGGAACCATGTGCGTATCGTGGTCCCGCGTCGCGGAGCGCCGCTGGAGAACGTCCCTCGATCCATCGGGTGCCGACGTTTCCCTCGTCGCTGCGCGACGAAGACGGGTTATGGCGTCCTGGTTCGGACCCCGGAAACCCCAACGGGGTTGCGCTCCTCACGTTCGCTGCGCTTGCTCATCGCCACTGCGTGACCAGGCCATCCGATGCAAAGCGTAAGGTTTTACGACATGGGTTTGAAATAGGATCTAAGTACTTATAATACAACCACTTGCCGTATCGTCTCGAGTTCTTTGTGGAAGGGTTTCTTACACTTTCGGCTCTGTGGGGGCCTCCCGCCGCTTGCGTAAGTAATTGCCATAGAATCACATATGAAAAGTTGGTCGCATGTAAATTGTGGCATGGGCCTTGCTATACCTTTGTTCATTGAGCTGGTGAAGCTCTAAAAACTATTATCTGAATTAATAAAATGAAATCTCTATTTGCCGCGATCGCATTATCATCACTCGTCACCATTTCCACCGCGGCCGCCGCTACGGTTACCGTCAATGGGCAGTCTGGTCCTTGGGATGTTTCTCTGAATCCGGGTTATTCCTATGGACAATTCGCCAATGGGCAGAACAACTTCAATCTGCCCCCAACCGTAGTGGGCCTGGGCTCAGAGAGTGCGCTGACGATCACTAGTTTAACCCCTGGCCAAAATACACTTTTGGCGGGTGCCGGCGGAACGCTTTGGAGCGATGCCAACGGCGTCCCGTCGTGGGGACCGGCTACCACCGGATCGCCAGGGGCATACATCCCGGTGACGGTTTATCTCGAGGAGTTGGTGGGAACCTTCGCTGATAATGGCGTGATCGTGGGGACGCCCTTTGCGATCGGGAATGGCCCGACCACCGTGACCGTCCCGGCGGGCGCCAATGAATTGCTGATGGGAGTCGTGGACGGTTGGTACAACGACAATGGCGGCAGTGTGCAAGTCAACATAAGCTCGGTACCCGAAGCCTGCTCGACGATGGCTTTGTTGGGCGCCGCGTTGAGCGGCTTGGCGGTTATTCGCCGGCGGATGGCTCGTTAAGGCGAGCCTGGGGATCTTCGCCGGTTCCAACCATCTCTTCTTTAATGACCCTGGCCGGCTTGATGCCGTCCAGGGTCGGTTTGTTTAGGGCCACGTGCGAACCAAGCTGACCGAGGACGCGCGCCAGCGGCGTGGAGCGTCGCCGGAAAAGGTGCGTCGATCTATACGGCGCTCCGCGATGGGGGGCCGGTCGCGGACGATCCACACGGTCGCTCCGGGATGCATACGATGTTGGATTGCATCACGGAATGATGCGTGGTACACCGCGAATGATCATACACCCGGGAAATGTCACATCATTATGGCAAACACCTTTACGTCGCTCCATTATCATCTGGTCTTTAGCGCGAAACAACGCGAGCCGTGGATTCGTCCCGAGTTTCAGGAGCGGGTCTGGGCCTATCTGGGAGGCATCGTGCGAGATAATGAAATGAAACCGCTCCAGATCGGCGGCACGGAAGACCATGCGCATATCCTCCTGGGGATGCCACCCACTTGGACGGTGAGCGAGGCCCTCCGGCGGATCAAGGGCGGATCATCGGGGTGGATCAAAGCCAATGTTCCCGGGTGTCTCAGCTTCGCGTGGCAAGATGGTTACGGGGCGTTTAGCGTAAGCAAATCCCATTTACCGGAGGTCGCGGAGTACATTCAGAACCAGCGCGAACACCACCGGGTAAAGACATTCAAGGAGGAATACCGTGCGTTGCTGGACCGCCACGGCGTGGTCTATGACGAACGTCGTTTGTGGGACTGAAGACCTGCATCGCGGCCCGTCCGCCGTAGGCTCCGCGAAGGCGGAAGCGATGCAATGCCGGTAGCCGTGTGGCTTCAGCCCACGGAACCATGTCCGTGGCGTGTTCCCGCGTCGCGGAGCGCCGCTGGGGAACGGCCCTCGGTCTACACGGCGCCGACGCCTCCATCGTCGCTCCGCGACGAAAATGCGTGATGCGGCGGAGGACCGTGGGCCGCGCTGGGGCGCGGCCCACGGCTACCCTCACACCATCGCTCCGCGATGGAGCCGCGGTTCCTTTACCTTTGGCCGATCCTTGCGCGTTTGCGCGCCTGGGCGCGCGGTGTTGCGCGGCGGGCCGCCGCCTCGCGCATCGCGGAAACGATGCAATGCAGGTAGCCGTGCGGCTTCAGCCCACGGAACGACGTCCGTGGCGTGTCCCCGCGTCGCGGAGCGCCGCTGGAAAACGGACCTCGATCTACACGGCGCCGATGCCTCCATCGTCGCTCCGCGACGAAAATGCGTGATGCGGCGGAGGACCGTGGGCCGCGCTGGGGCGCGGCCCACGGCTACCCTCACACCATCGCTCCGCGATGGAGCCGCGGTTCCTTTGCCTTTGGCCGATCCTTGCGCGTTTGCGCGCCTGGGCGCGCGGTATTGCGCGGCGGCCTGCCGCCTCGCGCATCGCGGAAGCGATGCAATGCCGGTAGCCGCGCGGCTTCAGCCCCCGGACAAGCGCCGCAACTCGATGCATTTGTTGTTCTCGTCGCAAAGGAGTTGAAACCTGCCATGAATCCCTTCCTGGGTCACAAATCGTTGGAGCAGGGAGGCCGGAAACTGGACCGTTTGGCCGCTGGCGCTGCGAGCGATCACATGGCGAACCGTTCCCCGGTAATAAGCCAGGCATTGCTCGGAGGATATGCTGAGCGGGAATTCGTAGTTGTTCATAGCGCGCGGGTTTCTCTCCCCGGAGGCTTCGGACAAAGGGTTGTCTCAAACCACCCAGCCGCCGGTTTTTCGTTTATCTCTGGCGTCCACCGCCTCAATGGTATGGGTTCTGAGGCGACGCGGCGAGGGCCCGGTCGCCAATCTGCCGCCCTTGCCACTCAGGTCAGGCGCCAGTGGTTGTGGTAGGGGCGGCTCAGGAGTTTACTGGCTTCGTTATCGCCAACAATAACTTGTTTTTCCGCGTCCCACTGGATCCGGCGGCCGGCCCGCAGGCCGTTGTCCTTCTTTTCGCCCAGGAGCATGGAGATCAGGCCGAGGTGACCGGGGATGGAGGAATGGTGGGCGGTATCAGCGGGCGTGATGGTGGGTTTGCGGGACTTCACGCACTGGATGAAGTTGGCCATGTGATTGTCGGATTTGTAGAGCCTCACCGAGCAGCCCGCTGGCAGGTTTTGAAACCAGTCGAGATTCGAGGCATCGAACCCGCCGCGGTCCACCCAAACCCAGCCGTCCGTCCCCGTCCATTTGATCCCGCCCTTGATATCGTCGTGCCCACCGGCGATGACCATGGCGATGTCGTTGGGATACTTCAGGTTGATGCGGTACTTGGCGCACGCGTTCCAGACCGCATCCTCCGCCGGGAATTCTCCCTCGCCTTGGATTTCAAAGGGACCGCCGACATCATCCAGGTCCAGGCCCCAATGGGCGATGTCGCAGTGGTGGCCGATCCAGTCCAGAAGTAGGCCGCCGCCAATGTTGTAGTTATAGCGCCAGTTATGATGAACGCGGGCTTCTATATAGGGCTCCATCCTGGCCGGGCCGATCCAAAAGTCATAGTCCAATTCGGGAGGCGGTTGCGTGATGCCGGTCTTGTCGCGGGTTCCAACGGCATCGATGTAGCCTCCGGGGAGGCCCACTTCAACCCGGGTAATCCTGCCAATCAGGCCGTTGCGGACGATTTCCGCGGCCCGGCGGAAGGCTGAAACGGAACGCTGCCACGAGCCGGTTTGCCAAATGCGGTCGTTCTCTTTGACCGCCTTGACGATGGCCTGTTGTTCCCCAATCGTGCGGGCCAGGGGCTTCTCGCCATAGATGTCCTTTTTGTTCCGAGCCGCTTCGGTAGCAATCAAGGCGTGCCAGGAATCGGGCACGGCCAGGATCACCGCATCGATGTCCGCGCGGGCCATCAATTGGCGGTAATCGTGGTAGGGCCGGCAATCCTTGTTGTTGTAACGCGCGTTGATCTTATTGACGGCGTCGCGCAAGTGGTTCGCATCCAGGTCGCACGCGGCGACGACCTGGCAATCCTTTAATTTCAGAGCCTCCTCAGTATCGCCGGGGCCTTGAGTGCCCCAGCCAACCACCCCGAGGGTGATGCGTTCCGAGGCCGCCGCCCTCTCCTCGCGACCCAGGGCGCTGGCGGGGACTATCCCAGGCGCGGCAAGCGCCAAACCGGTTGCCGCAAGGAAATGCCGTCGGTTCATAAGCCGGTTGCCCGATGGGTTTTTCATAACGGCCCATTGAGCCACGACTCCGCTGGGGATATCCAGAAGAAAATGCAGCGGTCAGGCGAGGTCAAAGGAAGCCGCTCAACGACCCCCTTCGGGCGTGATAAAGCGCATTAAGTCGGAGTTCGTCAGGTAGCGGCGACCTCTCTTTCCATCGCCGAAAATGCAAAGAGGGCACGGGCGCTGGTCTGCGGTTGTGGTTCCTGACCACGGTAAAGTCCGAGGCATCTTTAGAGAGCATGAAGGCGGTCCGCTGCGTATTTGGCTTGCACGGTGACTGGTCCAGGCGCAGGCTAACCGTATGTCGGGGCAAGAAAAGGCGTATGCCCCAGGTGTGGTAGGCTCCCCGGTGTTTGCCACCACGCACTGGAGTGTTGTCCTTGCGGCCGCCAATGCAGAAACAGCGGATGCCGCCGCTGCTTTGGAAAAGCTTTGCCGGAATTATTGGTATCCCCTCTATGCTTACGTCCGGCGTCAGGGTTTTGGGCCGGCGGATGCACAGGACCTGACGCAGGAGTTCTTCGCTCGGTTGCTAGCCCGCAACTCCCTTGCCGGCGTCGCGCCTCAGAAGGGAAAGTTCCGTTCCTTTCTCCTGGTCGCGCTGCGTCATTTTCTTTCCGACCAGCGCGACCGGGCGTCCGCCGCAAAGCGTGGAGGCGGGAAGGAAATGCTTTCCCTGGATGCGGAAGAAGCGGAGGGTCGTTACCGGTTGGATCCGCTCGAGCGGCTCGATGCGGAGAAGATTTATGAGCGCCGCTGGGCCATGACGTTGCTGGAGCAGGCCTGGACGCGACTGCGCGAAGAGTCTGTGGCGCACGGAAAGCTCCAGCAATTCGAGCGTCTGGCGGAGTTCGTCGCGGGAGAGGCCGAAGTCACCTGCGTTGCCGCGGCGTCCGAATTGGGTCTGACTGAGAGCGCCATGCGGTCAGCGGTGCACCGGCTGCGAGAGCGCTATCGCGCGCTGATTCGCGAGGAAATTGCCTGCACCGTAAGTGCTCCGGAGGAGATCGATGAAGAGCTTCGTTGCCTCATCAGAGTTATGCGGCAATGACCGCCGTCAGCATCCGGACGGGACAGCACCGGTTGCAACGTTTGGCCGGATTTGCCTTTTTACTGGGTAGGCGTCCCCGAAGACGCCTGCGTTTATGGCTCAGGATCGAACATGCCGTGAGTGCGGACTGCCTCTGCCTGCGGATGCCCCGGGCGGCGCCTGCCCGGTGTGCTCACTGCAAACCGCGCTGAAGTTCGCCTCACCCGCTGCTCCCCTGGAGCGGCCGCTGGTTTCGGAGCCCGGCCAGATGCCGGCGCCGGAGAATGAGATGCTGCCTCGCTTTGGCGACTACGAGTTAATCGAGTTGGTCGCCCGTGGCGGCATGGGAGTGGTGTACAAGGCGCGCCAAACCAGTCTCAACCGGACGGTGGCGCTGAAAATGATCCAGGGAGGGGCTCTGGCCGGCGCGGCGGAACTCAAACGCTTCCACGCCGAAGCGGAGGCGATCGCACACCTTCAGCACCCCAATATCGTTGCCATCCATGAAGTCGGCGAACATCAGGGCCAGCACTACTTCTCGATGGACTATGTCGCGGGCCGCACGCTGGCCGACGTCGCGCGCGACGGGCCGCTGCCCGCAAGCCGCGCCGCCACTTAAGTCAAAACCACCGCCGAGGCGATCCACTACGCGCACCAGCACGGCCTCATCCACCGCGACCTCAAGCCAGCTAACGTCATCCTCGACGCCCAGGACCAGCCACACATCACCGACTTCGGTCTGGCCAAACGTTTTAGCGGGACCACGGACCACGGACCACGGACTACGGACCTGACTCTGAGCGGGCAGGTGCTTGGCTCTCCCAACTACCTCCCGCCCGAGCAAGCCGAGCCCAAACGGGGCGCGCTCGGTCCACCCAGCGATGTGTATGCGCTCGGGGCCATCCTCTATCACCTGGTCACCGGTCACCCGCCCTTCCAGGCCGAATCTCTAACTACTCTCCTACGGCAGGTGGTCGAGACAGACCCGGTCCCACCGCAGTCGCTGAATCCGAGTATCCCACGCGACCTGGAAACGATTTGCCTCAAGTGCCTGGCGAAGGAACCCCGCCACCGCTATGCGACGGCGCAGAGCTTGGCGGACGACCTGGGCCGGTTTCTCAACCATGAACCGGTGCTGGCGCGGCCGGTTGGGGCTGCCGAGAAAGCCTGGCGGTCGTGCCGGCGACAACCAGTCCGAGCGAGTTTGGTCGCGGCCTTGATCGTGGTATTCCTGGGGGGCACGGCCGGCGTGTTCTGGCAATGGCGACAAGCCCAGGCCAATGCTGTGGTGGCGGTGGCGGCCGGGACGGAAGCCAGAATCCGGGAATACACCGCCAACCTCACCCTGGCTCAGAACCAAATCCAGGCCCAGCAATTCGGGCAGGCGCTGGACACCCTGCTGACTCGCACGGCCGAGCCCGATCGCGGCTGGGAGTGGGGCTGGTTGGCGCGGAGCTGCTGCCAGGACCTGATGACCTTGTCGGGGCCCGCTGCCCTCGGAACCTTGGCTGCCTTCAGTCCGGAATCCCCGCCTCGCCTGTTGGCGACGGCCGGATTTACTAATGTCATCAGCATTTGGGATCTCGCCTCCGGCAAGGTCATAGGCGCGCTCCGTGGCCACAGCGGCGGCGCCAGCCTGACTGCGTTCAGCGCGGATGGCGCGCGCCTGTGCACCTACAATTGGGATGCCGCCGACAGGACCGCCCGGATCTGGGACATGCAACAGCAACGAATAGTCTTCGCGCCGCTGGTCCATTCCGCTCCCATCAACTATGCCGACCTTAGTCGGGACGGGCGGTGGCTGGCAACCGGGGGTGCGGATGGCAAAGTGCGTGTCTTCGACGTGATGACCGGGGCTGATACCGGCCTGCGCAACAACTACGGTGACGGCATCATTGCGGTTGCGTTCAGCCCGGACGGCCGCCGCCTCGCCTACGGCGGAGGCACCTGGGGTTGGACCCGCAGCCAGGATACCAGCATCCGCATCTGGGACCTGGTCACCGGCGAAACCCGGCGATTGGAAGGGCATGCGCAGGTGGTCTTTGGTTTGGCGTGGAGTCCGGATGGCCGTTTGCTGGTCAGTTGCGGCTGGGATGGCCGGATCAAAGCCTGGAACCCGGATTCCGGCCGCGAACTGGAGCCGCCGTTTGTTGCGTCCCCAAAACAGCGCGTCGTGTGCCGGGCCGATTTCAGTCCGGACGGCCAGTTGCTCGGGGTCGTCGGCATGGATGATCCCAACCCAACGGCACGGGCCACGCTGTTCGATGTTAAGACGCGGCGCGTGGTCCGTGAGCTGGCCGGACACTCCAAGACGGTTCAGGGCATCCGCTTCAGCCCGGATGGAAAGTACATCGCCACTTCAGGCACGGATCTCGCGGTCAAGATCTGGTCGGTGGCGACGCCTCCCGACTTCGTGAGCTTGGAAGGTCATAGCCAGGTGGTTTGGACGGCGGCCTTTTCCCCGGATGGCCGGCGCGTGGCCACCGGCAGCCTCGATCAAACCGCCCGGATTTGGGATGCCAGCAATGGCGAGCTGCTCCAGACGTTTCTGGTTCGTTTCCCAGTGGTGTCGCTGGCCTTCAACCCTGATGGCCGGAAGCTGGCGACCATCGGCCCGGAGAACAGCGCGCGCGTGTGGCAGATAAAGGAGGAAGCTGGAAGCTGGAAGAAGCAAGCGGCAAACGACGAACTTCTGCGACTGCGCGGTCACACGCGCGCGGTGCTGGCCGTAGCGTGGAGCCCGGATGATCGCTGGATTGCCACCGGAAGCAAGGACGCAACGGTGCGGATAGCCGATGCGAACACCGGCGCATTGCGGCTGAGCTTAATCGGGCACTCGAACTCCGTCCAAGCGGTCGCTTTCTCGCCGGACGGCAGCGTCCTGGCCAGCGGCAGCGCCGACGGCACGGCGCGCCTTTGGTCCACGCTCTCGGGCCAGTGCTTGCGCGTCCTCACCAACCACATAGACGGGGTGCTGTCTCTCGCTTTCAGTCCCCGAGGGCGCTGGCTGGCTACCGGCGGCAGAGATTGCACGGCGCGGCTCTGGGACACCGAGACCGGACGCCAGGTGCATTGCCTGTCGGGGCACGTTAACGGGGTCAGTTCGGTCGCGTTCAGCCCGGACGGCAAGCGATTGGTGACGGCCCCTGGCGGCACGGACTTGTATGCCAGCGTCAACCGGGAATGCCGAGTCTGCTTCTGGGATGTCGCCTCGGGGCATCAATTGTTTACCTTGAACCCCCATAATAATGCCATTTGGGCGGCAGCCTTTAGCGCCGACGGCAGCAAGCTGATCACGGCGGGCGGCGATTTTACCGCCCGCATTTGGTCGGCCTTTCCCTGGCGGTCGACCGACTACCCCGGGGAAACCAACTCGCCCCTGGCTACGCGCCTCGAGCAGTACAAACGGCAGTTCTGGAAGGAGGCGCTTGCCGCCGACGCGCGCGCTCGGCCCTGGACCAACGGCTTTCGCGTTTTTCACCACTCGTATGGCGATATGAACTTGCCGCCCGCCGGCAGCAAGACCCGGCCGCTGGGCTCCATCCCGCCGCGCTCGACCCAGGCCGGTGCGAACCACATCAACCTGGGCTCCGTGTACAACGTCGCCTTGAACGAAACCTGGCAACCCCTCATCAATGTGACCAACCTGGACCTCAGCCTTGCGGCTTTGCCCGCGGGACTGCAGACGTTTGAGGGGATCACGTTTGACACCCGCGGGATCACCCAATTGCGGTGCGCTGCTCCCGACTCGGAACTCTATCCGGATCGGGTCGCTGTGGCGGTGAGACGCTCTTTCCAGCGTATCCACGTGCTGCACGGCACTACGGGGGCCGAGTGGCGTGGAGGTGAGATCGCCTTGTTCGTGCTCCACTATGCCGGCGGCGCCGTGGCCGAAATCCCGATCCGCTATGGCGACCATGTCCGGGATTCTAGTGTCATTAATGATGGCAGCACGAACTGTCCGCGCGCCCGTCTAGCCTGGGGCGCCGATCCCTCCGCCAATCCCGCCGATGCTCGCCCGCGGCTTTACAAGGCAACGTTCCTCAATCCCAAGCCGGAACTCGAAGTGGTCAGCCTGGATTACGTTTCCAAGGTGACCCGGTGCGGACCGTTTCTCCTCGCGCTGACGGTCGAGTGATTTCAACCGACTGCCACCCAAAGCGATAAGGACTTGGCCCGATTCTTTAGGGCCGCGCCGCAAAAAGTGCCGATCCTGTAACGCGTCTGGCTGCGGAACGAAATTGCCGGGGAGAGCCCATCGAACAACCCACATCCTTCCATGGGCCAATTTCCCCAAACATTTTGCGAACGGTTTTCCGGGATTCACCTTTGTACCGCTATGAGCAGAGGCTGTGGCGCTGGCCCACGCGCTTGAAAGCAGAATGTGAACTTCACGCGCAAGTCAGCGTCCCGGCAAGCCGCCTGAGCTCAGGCGGGTTTGAAAATGATAGCTCTGGAACTGGATGATCTCTTTGCACAAGTAACAACTGGACATCTAAAAAATGACATTATGAAAAGCCTGACCAAAATGGTTCTCAAAGCGCTGCTGCCGCTCGCCATTGGCGCGAGTCTTTGTGCTCAGCCCGTGCCGCATCACTTCAGCGGCATTAGCGGGCTGGCGGATGGAACCGTTGCCTTAAGCCTGGATGGCAGCGTGTCCGGGATGTTCAACCTGACCGGCACGATCTCCAACCAATTCATGCAGATGTTCGATTTGTACGATGTCGAAGCGTCGAGCAATCTAACTGACTGGGCGCCGCTGGCTCTGGTCCTCCGGACCAACAACAATCCCAATCCCTTACTCCTCGCGGACTCCAACGCTCCCGGCGTGGGCCAGCGTTTCTATCGCACATGCACCAATCACCTGCTCACGGCGTTTCTCAAGCCTAGCGGACCATTCGCCGTGGGCACGGTGGATCGCGTGATGCTGGATCCCGCGAGAACCAATCTGTACAGGTACACTCCCAAGACTAACGCATTCATGGTGACGTTCTGGTACCCGGCTGATGCGCCCCCGGTTGGGGGGCTACCTGCCGCCATGTGGGACCAACGCCTGGCGGCGGACAGCAGTCTCTACTCATCTGCAGGGTATGATCCCCTATGGGCAGCGGTTGCCCCCAACCTGGTTGGGCATCGGTTTCAAGGCGTACCGGTGGCAGCCGGCACCGCCAAGTATCCGGTGGTTCTCACTTCGCATGGCCTTCCGTCATTTCGTAAATTGGAATCTCAAAGCAACGAGGAATTGGCCAGCCACGGTTATATCGTCGTGGCCGTCGATCACCCTGACTGCTGGGCCACGGAATTTCCCGATGGCCGCTATTTGGCCGGGAACCACTCCGGCGACCTGCCAGGCCGCCTCAGAGATATGGGCTTTCTGCTGGATAGGCTGACCGAGCTCGACGCCGCCGATCCCGTGTTTGCGGGCCGGCTGGATCTGGATCGCATCGGAGTGCAAGGCGGCTCCTATGGGGGGATGGTGGTCAAGGTCTGTGCCGACGATCGCCGGGTGAAGTGCGCGTTTCTCTATGATGCCACGAATATTCAGTCGTTATGCCCCAATGGACTCCAGAAGCCGTTCCTGGTCGCGCTGGGCGAGAGCAATTACTTCTATTCGGAGGACCTATGGCTCTTCAATGAGGCCGTCACCAATGCGGTGTTCCTTCAGTTCAGGGGCGCCGGCCACAACACCCCTCCGATATTGGTTGGACGGCGGAATCGCCAGGAGGCCGTGGACCGACTATTGCCTACAACGCCTGCTTCCTCTGGTTTTTCGATACCTACCTCAAAGGCGAAACGCCACCGTTCCCGACCAATTCGGAAATTTACAGCGTGAAAAGGAAATGACGCGCAGCCTCGCGCAACCGAAACCAAATTCAAAAACAAGCCGCGCGTCCCCGCATCGTCGCATACGGATTCGAGCCGTCGCTGTCGATGTCGTGGTTCTTGACCGCGGTAAAGCCCGAGCCATCTTTAGCGAGCATGAAGACGGTCCGAGATGGAGGGCGAGTCGGCGGTTTCTTGGGCTCAGTTTACTGCACTCTTACTGCACTTCTTCGTAAATCCTTGATAATCAATGGTAGCGCGTACGGGAATCGAACCCGTCTTTCAGCCTTGAGAGGGCCGTGTCCTAACCGATAGACGAACACGCCAACCCGTGACTCGATTAATGCTATCCATCCCCCGGCGAATGTCAATAGGCACTTCAACCAAACCGAAGGGCGCGGGCGGCCAACAAATATATTTCCCTGCGAGGGCCGAGACGGTATGGTTAACAGTTCATATTGATTGCATGAATGAGTCGAACCGGTTGTTGTTGAGCGGGGATGAGGCGATCGCGCGGGCGGCGCGCGACGCCGGCGTGGCCCTGGGCGCGGGCTACCCCGGCACGCCCTCCACTGAAATTCTCGAAGTCTTTTCCGCGCTCGGCGGGCGGGCGCAATGGTCGCCAAACGAAAAAGTGGCCCTGGAGGTCGCCATCGGCGCCGCTTTTGGCGGCGCGCGCGCCTTGGCCACGATGAAACACGTGGGCCTCAATGTCGCTTCGGATCCGCTCTTTACCGCCGCCTACACCGGGGTGAGCGGCGCCCTGGTCATCGTTTCAGCGGACGACCCTGGCATGGCCTCCAGCCAAAATGAACAGGATAATCGCCGCTACGCGGTCGCCGCCGGCATCCCCATGCTCGAGCCCTCGGATTCGCAGGAGGCGTACGATTTCATGCTGGCGGCCATCGAGCTCTCGGAGCGCTGGCGCATCCCGGTGCTCCTGCGGGTCACGACCCGGGTTTGCCATAGCTATACGGTGGTGAAGCCGCTTCCAAGCATCGCCCCGCCAAAGGCGGCGAGTTTCGAGCGGGACATCAAGTCGCGGGTGATGATCCCGGCCTACGCGCGGCTGGCGCATCGGAAATTGCGGCAGAAACTGGCGGAGATGCAGGCGTGGAATGAGACTTGCGCCCTGAACCAGGTGGTGAGCGGATCCAAACTGCTCGGCATCATCACCTCGGGCATCTCCTTCATGCACGCGCGCGAGGTGGCGCCCGAGGCGAGCTTCCTCAAGCTGGGTTTCACCTACCCGCTCCCCATGAAGAAGATCGAGGAGTTCATTAAGAGCGTGAGCCGTTGCGTGGTCATTGAGGAAGGCGACCCGTACCTGGTGGAGGCCATTCGCGCCGCCGGTTTCCGCGTCGAGGGCAAGGCGGACATGTACCGTTTCGGGGAGTTGGACGTGCCGCGCGTGCGACGGATCCTCAATTACGACCTGAGCCCCGAGCCGGCCAAGCCGCCGGGCAAACCCCCGCAACTGTGCGACGCCTGTCAATACCGCGTCGTCTTCGAGTCCCTGCGCAAGAAGGACTGCATCGTGGCGGGGGACATCGGCTGTTACACCCTCGGTGTGCTGCAACCCTTCGAGGCGATCGACTCCTGCGTGTGCATGGGGGCCAGCCTCGGCGTCGGATTGGGCCTGCGCCACGTGTTGCCCGCCGACCAAGCCCGCCGGGTGGTCAGCGTTATTGGCGACAGCACGTTCGTGCATAGCGGCATCAGCGGGCTGGTGGAGATGGTCTATAATCCGCCGCCCAACGGCCATGTGTTGATCATCCTCGACAACGCGACGACGGCCATGACCGGCCACCAGGAGCACCCGGGCACCGGCCGCAAACTCAACCATGAGCCCGCCAACCAGATCGCCCTGGAAGATCTGGCGCGGGCGATCGGGGTGCGCCGCGTGCATGTCATCGAACCCCGGGCCGGCTCGGGCGAGTTCGATCGCCTGCTCGCCGAGTGCCTGGAAAGCAACGAGTTGGCCGTCATTATCGCGCGCCGCCCTTGCATCCTGATCGCCAAACAGCTCAAGCAGTACGAGCAACAACGTTGCGAATGCGACGCGGCACAGCCCGCCGCCTCCCAACCCGCGTGAGCCCATGCCACGCTGGATCAACCCTCACCCAACTGAATCGTAGCACTCCCCATGTCCCACCAAGTCACTAATGTTGTTGTCGCCGGCCTGGGCGGCCAGGGCGTCCTCAAAGGCACGGATATCCTGGCCGAGGTCGCCCTGCGCGCCGGCTTTGACGTGAAGAAGAGCGAAATCAAAGGCATGAGCCAGCGCGGCGGGTCCGTCACCGGCGACGTGCGTTTTGGCGAGCGCGTGTTCAGCCCGATGGTGCCGCAAGCGGAGGCGGACTTCCTGCTGGTCCTGGAGCCCACTCAGGTTGAACCTAACCGGCACCTGCTTCGCCCCGGCGGCGCGTTGATCACTCCGGACATGGTGAACCCCGAGCAACTGCCGCACAAACGCACCTTGAATGTCGCCCTCCTCGGCGCCTTGAGCGCGCGCCTCCCCATGCCGGAAGAGTTTTGGATCGCCGCCCTCCGGGCTGGCTTCGACGAGAGTTTCTTTGAGGGGAACCAAAAGGCCTTCTTGATCGGCCGGAAAGCGGGGTAGCCGCTGTTGATGGATAGCTTCCAAGTTTCGCGAAACTTGCCTTGGGACCATGAACCTGGAAGGAAGACCCCTCTCCCCGCTCGTTCCCCACGGAGCGAGGGAGACGGAGCCAAGGTTGCAAAGCGGCGGTTTATGGAAAGCGTAAAACAGTTCTTTAAGAAGGACCAGTTCGCGGCCCGTTGCGGCATCGAATTGCTCGAGGTGTCGCCCGGTTGGGCGCGGGCCAAGATGGAGCTGCAACCGCACCACATGAACGGACTGGGGTCCACCCAAGGCGGGGCCATTTTTACGCTGGCCGACCTCACCTTTGCCGCCGCGTCCAACGCGTACGGCACGGTGGCGGTCGCGGTCAACGTCAGCATTTCCTTCCTGAAAGCCACGCGGACCGGGGCGCTCTGGGCGGAGGCGCGCGAACTCTCGAAGAGTTTCAAACTGGGCGCCTACACCGTCGAGGTCAAGGACGACGCCGGCGAGTTGGTCGCCATTTTCCAGGGGATGGTTTATCGGAAAAGCAACAAAATCGCTTAAGACTAGCCTTCGAGCCGTTTGAACAGCTCCGCGCTTTCCACCGGCTTGAGGCCCTTTTTCTGCAAGGCCTCGATCGCCCGGTCCGGGTCGTCGAAGCGGAAGGCCAGCAAGCCCTTGCCTTGCTCCTTGAGGGTAAAGCCGTACATGTACTCCAGGTTCACCCGGGACTTTTCGAGCGTAAGGAGGATCTTGGCCAGACCGCCGGGTTGGTCGGCCACCTCGATGGCGACCAGGTCGCTCACTTTCACGACAAAGCCTTCCTTTTCCAACAGGGCTTTGGCCTTTTCCCAATCGCGCACGATGAATCGCAGGATGCCGAATTGCTGGGTGTCGGCGATCGAGAGGGTGAGGATGTTGAATTTGGCCTTGGCGAGCAGGGCCACGGGGCGGCTCAACGAGCCGGGTTTGTTTTCGAGAAAGAGCGACAGTTGCTTTACTTTCATAGGACGTGTTTTCCGTTGTTGCCCGCGTTAAACCGCTCCGGCTACATCTTGCGCTGATCCAGGACCCGTTTGGCCTTGCCCTCGCTGCGCTGGAGGGTGCGGGGTTGGACCAACCGGACATGGGCGCGCAAACCAATCGTGGTTTCGATGGACTTGCTGATTCCGGCCTGCAATTGCTCCAGCGAACCCACCGTGTCGGTGAACACCTCGGACGTCACTTCCACCTGGACCTCGATCTCGTCGAGACCCTTTTCCCGCGTGAGGATGATCTGGTAATGGGGCAGGGCGCCCTCCACCTTGAGCAGGGCGGTCTCGATCTGCGAAGGATAGACGTTCACCCCGCGGATGATGAACATGTCGTCGGCGCGGCGGCTGATGCGTTTGATGCGCCGGAGGGTGCGACCGCATTCGCAGGTCTCGGCCGCGAGCGCCGTGATGTCGCGCGTCCGATAGCGGATCATCGGCATGGCCTGCTTGCCCAGCGTGGTCAGCACCAACTCGCCCTCCTCCCCTTCCGGGCACGGCTTCCCCGTTCGGGAGTTGATGATCTCGGGATAGAAATAGTCCTCGAAAATGTGCGGCCCGGCCTGGCACTGGCACTCCATGGCCACTCCGGGGCCGACGATCTCGGACAACCCATAGATATCATAGGCCTTGATGCCGCTGTCGGCTTCGATTCGCCGGCGCATCGATTCCGTCCAGGGCTCCGCTCCAAACACTCCGGTGTGGAGCGGAAGCTCCTTGATATTGATCCCCAGCTCGGGCCCCTGGTCGAGCAGGTGCAGGAAATAGCTGGGCGTGCAGCAGATGGCCGTGACGCCGAAATCCTTCATCACCATCAACTGCCGCTGGGTATTGCCGCCGGAGATGGGGATGACCGTGGCGCCGAGGGCCTCCGCGCCATAGTGGGCGCCTAATCCGCCGGTGAACAAACCGTAGCCGTAGGCATTCTGAATGATATCGCCCTCGTGCAACCCGCAGGCGGCCAGACTCCGCGTCACCACGTTGGTCCACACGTCCAGATCCGACTGGGTGTAAGCGACCACGATAGGTTTGCCAGTGGTCCCGCTCGACGCATGGAGCCGAACGATGTCCTTCATCGGACTGGCGAACAGCCCGAACGGATAGGAGTCTCGGAGATCCGTCTTTTCCGCGAAGGGAAGGTCGGCGATGTCCTCCAGCTTTTGCACCGCCTGCGGCTTGAGCCCCCGGTCTTCCATCCGTTGGTGGAAGAGCGGCACGTGGTCGTAGGCGCGCTGGACGATGGCCTGGAGGCGCTGCAGTTGGAGGTCCCGCAGTTGCGGAAGCGGAAGAAAATCCGGGGCGCTGACAGGATGAAAGCTGCGGCGGTGTTGCGGCGCGTGTTTGCTCATAGGCTCGAAAATACGACCCGCCCTTTGTACCCTATCCGGCTTGCGTCACGCAACAAAGAACCACAACCGGAATCGCAGCCGGATCGGGTCAGGGCTGCATCCAACTCCCAAAAAGGCAGGGCGCGTCGCTCCACGCGCCCCGTTGAGCGGGGTCGGACGCGCGGCGGTCGGGAACAGCCCGGCGCCGCCTGCGGGAGCAACGAGCGGATTTGGCGAGTTAGATGCAGCCGTGGGACCCGGTTGACAACCGTGAATTGGCGGTTTGGGGTCGGCCACAACCGTTTATATGCCAGGCGGCTTTTCATATCTGGTGACGTGAGTGGGTATCAACCCACCGGTTGATTTTTCGCCAATTCAGGATAGCCTTTCCCGATGCAACCTCTGGATCCGGCGGATCAGACCACGCCAGCGAGCGCCGCTGGTCCGATGCCGCCTGGCGTCCCCTTTGAGGCGCCCGCCGTCGATCCGGAGCAATGGCCTGAGGCCCACGGCGACCTCCTCTTCGCTTTTGCCCTATCTCGCGTCCGCGACCCCGGCCTCGCCCAAGACCTGGTCCAGGAAGCCTTCCTCGCCGCGCTCAAGGCGCGATCGAGCTTTCGCGGGCAATCCACGGAACGAGCCTGGCTGCTGGGCATCTTGCGCAACAAATTGATTGATCACTATCGCCGCCAACAGCGTCAGCGCGACTTCGTTGAGATGGAGACCCTCGAACCGGAAGACGATCCCTTTGAAAACCGCGGACCTGGCAAAGACGGTTGGCGCCACGCGTCCGCGCCCCGGCGCTGGTCCGCGCCCGACGAGGCTCTGATGCGCAAAGAATTCCACGAGGTCCTCCGCGGCTGCGTGGGACGGTTGCCCGCGCAGGCCGCGATGGTCTTCCAAATGCGCGAGGTCGATGATATATCCTCGGAGGAGATCTGTAAGGAATTAGGGCTTTCGCCGAACAACCTCTGGGTGATCCTGCACCGCAGCCGGATGGCCTTGCGGCGTTGCCTCGAAGCAAACTGGTTTGGACGCCCCCGCTGACTCATGAAAACGCGCCATAGTCGCCCCGCATCCGCGATCACGAAAGAAACCTGGCCTTTATGTTGAATTGCCGGCAAGTCACCCGCCTCGTGTCCCAGTCCCTGGAAGTTCGGCTGCCGTGGCGCCAGCGCCTGGTCGTTCGCATCCATCTCTGTTACTGCGTTTGGTGCCGCCGCTATAGCCGTCAAATCCGCTTCCTCCGCCGGGCCGGACGCCACGCGCTCGCCGCCGACCTCGAGGCCCCTCCCGAAGTCGCGCTCCCGCCCGAGGTCAAGGCCCGGCTCCGCGAGCGTCTGCGGGAGGCGCTCAAAGAGCCGCCTCCGCCCCGTTAGCCTGGCGCGAATTCATCTCCGTTGGTTGTAAGGAATCCCGTTTGGCTTCGACTTCCTAGCGTGTGGCTTGGTGGCAAGCGCGCTGAATCGCTCCTGTCGCCCGGCCCGGATCGCTCGCGTTGGTTAGCGAGCGGACCATTGGAACAAACAATAAACGAAGGCTTGCGAAAGCAGCCAATAGCACGATTAGCACTGTATGAAAAATTCCTTGCATCCTGTTCGTAGTTTTGCCCTGGGCCTCACCGCCTGTGTGGCCGCCGCCAACGCTCAAGAAATCGGGGCGCTTTACACCATGGACAACGCCGGCGCCGGCAACCATGTCCAAGTCATCGCCCGCAAAGGCGACACCCTGAGTCTGGCCGCCGCCTACCCTACCGGCGGGCTCGGCCTGGGCTCCACGCCGGGATTGCCGAGTCAGGGCTCCCTTCTCTTGAGCCCCGACGGGCGCTGGCTTTTTGTTTGCAACGCCGGGAGCGACGACGTGTCGGTGTTTGAGACCTTGCCCGGCGGCGGGCTCCAACTCACCGACAAAGTCCCCTCCGGCGGCCGCCGCCCGCTCAGCCTCGCGCTCCATGGCAGCCTCCTTTATGTGGTGAATGCCGGCGGCGCAGTTATGGACAAAGACAACGTCACCGCCTTCCATTTCGGCTGCGGCGCCCTCGCGTTGCTCCCCGGTTCCGCTCGTCCGCTGAGCGCGGACAACACCGGCCCGGCTCAGGTTTCGATCAGCCGCGATGGCGAGACCCTCGTCGTCACCGAGAAGGCCACCGGTCTGATCGATACCTGGCTCATAGCGAGTGATGGTATGGCTAAGGATCACCAGGCGTTTATGTCGGTTGGCATGACTCCCTACGGGTTCGGCATCGGCCGGAGCGAGCGTTTATTCGTGTCTGAAGCCGCGGGCGGCGCGCCCAATGCCAGCTCCGTGTCCTCTTATACGATTGGCGAGTCCGGCGCCCTGTCCGTCATCAGCGCGGCGGTGCCCACCAAACAAACCGCCGCCTGCTGGCTGGCCCTCGCTCCCAATGGCCGCTACCTCTACACCGGCGACGCCGGCGGCGGCGCCATCTCCGGATTCCACGTCCATGCGGACGGCAGCGTGACGCTGCTTGAGCCTTCGGGGTTGACCGCCTCGGTTGGCTCCGGCACTCACCCGGCCGACCTCGCTTTTAGTCAAGACGGAAGCGCTTTCTTCAGCCTGAATAACGGCAACGGTACGATCAGCGCGTTCCGCGTGATGGGTGACGGTTCGCTCCAATCCAAAGGGGGCTTGGCCGGTCTCCCTACTTCTTCCGCCGGCCTCGCGGCGAGGTAGAGCCAGGTTGGTTGCCTGGTTGCGGACGCGTCTCGAACCGCCACTGACCATTGAGGCGCGTCCGTCCTTGTCCCAGCCCGTCCGGGCTCTCCGTTCGACGTTCTGAAGCCGAGGTCACCCCGCGCAACCTCCGAGACCTGAACAAAACGATGCCGCAGGGAAGGTGTTGCATCAATAGTATTGACCGACCCCTGAAAGATCCCTGATTCGGAGCCGCCGCGATTGACTACTTGGGCCGCCTGTGGAACGGTAAACCCCGTTGCGCTGTCCCTCAAGCGATAAACCCGGGATGCCGGGCTCTACGGCTTTCGGGCGCAACGGGATCAAGCGCGCTTGCTTCCCGTCGGAGAACTCAAGATTGACCATGAAAACCAACTTTAAATTCGCCGTTCTATTGTTAGTGTCCTCAGCCCTCCTTCAACCGCGCTCCGGGGCTTTCGCCCAAGACGCCGTGGTCACTTACCAGGGGCGCGTGACGGATCATGGCACGAATTTCACTGGCATCGGTCAGTTCAAGTTCGCCCTCGTTACCAGCGCCAATGACAACCGCGCCGCCACTGCGTCCGCCACTATCAGTGGTGGTTTCGTCACCGTCATCACCGTGATCGACGGTGGCAGCGGTTACACCGCGCCCCCCACGGTCACCCTCTCCGGCGGCGGTGGCGCCGGCGCGTCCGCCACCTCCGTCCTCAACGCCGGCGTCGTCGCCAGCATCACGGTCAAAAACGTTGGCTCGGGTTACACCAGCGCCCCCACGGTGACCCTCGCCCCGCCGCCTCCCGACTACCGGTATTTGACTTACTGGAGTCATGACGGATCCAGCTTCGCCGGCAGCGAACCTTCTACCGCCGTCAACGCCGTCGTGGCCAACGGGCTCTTTACGATCGGCCTGGGGGACTCCTCGGTGGCTAACATGACCACGCTCAGCGCGGCATTGTTCCAGCAACCGAACCTCCAACTCCGCATCTGGTTCAGCGACGACGCCAAAGGCTTCGCCGCCCTCGCTCCGCTGCAAGACCTCACCGCCGCGCCCTACGCAGCGCATGCCGCCGTCGCCGCCAGTGCGGCGCAACTGACGGGCAACCTGCCCACCAGCCAATTGAACGGCACCTTCCCCGCCAGCCAACTCACGGGGTCTTTCCCCGCCAGCCAGTTGAGCGGCTTTTTGCCGACCAGTCAACTAAGTGGCGACTGGCCGGCCAGTCAATTGAGCGGCACTATTGATCCCGCGCGATTGCCCAGCATGGTCGTGATGGGATACGGCGCGAGCGCCAGCGGCAGCGACTCCACCGCCATGGGCTACGCTTGCGCTGCCACCAACATTTATTCCACCGCCATGGGCTACCAGACTATTTCAGGCGGCTTGGCGTCCACCGCGATGGGGTATCAAACGCTGGCCAGCGGTCCGGTCTCAACCGCCATGGGTGACGGCACGAAGGCGCTCGGGGCCTCCTGCACCGCGATGGGGATCAACACCACCGCCAGCGGACCTTACGCCACCGCCCTGGGCGCGGACACCGTCGCCAGCGGCGATCGCTCCGCCGCCATGGGCGCGGGAGCTCACGCCGATGGAGCCTTATCGATCGCCTTGGGAAACGCCACCCAGGCGACTGGCGATTCCTCGACCGCGATGGGCCGCGGCGCCAAAGCCCTAGGAGGCTCCTCCACCGCCATGGGCTACGGTACCACCGCCAGCGGGATAAACGCGACGGCCATGGGGATAAACAGCGTGGCCAGCGGCTTTGATGCCCTGACGACGGGAGGAGGCACGGCCGCCAGCGGCGACTATTCCACCGCCATGGGACAGAATACGACCGCCAGCGGCAATACTGCCACCGCGATGGGAATAGGCACCAAGGCCACGAAGGATCGTTCCACGGCGATGGGGGGAGGCACCCTCGCCAGCGGCGTGAACTCCACGGCCACGGGCCAAAACACTATCGCCAGCGGCTTCGCTTCCATCACGACGGGCGTTGACACTGTCGCCGGCGGCGATTATTCCACCGCCCTGGGTCACGGCAGCGCCGCCGGCGGCGAAAGCTCGACGGCCATGGGGGTGAGCACCTCCGCCGCCGGTTTTGCCGCCACCGCCTTGGGCGTGGGGAGCCACGCCAATCATAACAACACCTTCGTCTGGTCCGACGGAACTCCTGCGTCGCCCTTTGCCAGTTCCAGCGCCAACCAATTCCTCCTCTATGCCGCCGGCGGCGTGGGCATCGGCACGGGGAGTCCGCAGAGCGCCCTGCATGTCAAATCGACCGTCATCGATTGCGAGATCAGCATCGAAAGCGGTGACGCTGGCGGTCATCGCTGGACCTTGCAGAGCAGCGCCCCGGGCGGGGGCGGCCAATTGGCCTCCAGTTTCCAACTTATCGATCGATCGGTCGGCGCGTCCCGGATCCTCGTCGATACGAGTGGCAACGTGGGCATCGGCACCGCTTCCCCCGGCTATCTGTTGCAGGTGGCGGGGAATTGCGGCGCCACGACTTTCGTCACCGTCAGCGACCGCAACGCCAAGGAGAATTTCACACCCGTGTCCCCGCGCTCCGTCCTGGACAAAGTCGCCGCCCTGCCCATCAGCCAATGGAATTTCAAAACGGCGCCGGGCGAGGCGCACATCGGGCCGATGGCGCAGGACTTTTACGCGGCCTTCGGCGCCGGCGCGGACGACAAGCACATCGCCACCGTGGACGCCGACGGCGTGGCGCTGGCGGCCATCCAGGGCCTGAATCAGAAGGTGGAGGAGTTGCGCGCTGAGTTAAGCCGCAAAGACGTAGAAAATGCCGCGCTCCTGCGGCGCCTCGAAGCGCTTGAGAAACGTGTCGGCAACCCCTAGCTTATTTGCGCGAGAAATTCTAACCGGACGTCCGGCGAGGGGTGTGGAGCAGGGGCATCGGCGGGTGTGAGCGTTCCTCGAAGCGTAGCGCCCCTGCGGGGGGGAAGAGGGAGAGGGGAGATGGGTGGTCCGCCGGTAAGGCTCCCGCCTTCGCGACGGACGCTACGGCGCGCAGGTCGCTCAACTGGCCGCTACCGGCGGGCAAGCCTCCGGCTTGTTCCCATCCAACCCGCCAGGGTGGGAAGAAGGCAAGCGAGGGGTTGAGCGCAGCGAAAGCCCTGGACCGCGCGATTCAAAGCCCGCTCGCGCCCTGGAGGGGCGCCAGATGCCGAGCGAGTGGGTTTGGCCTAAGGGCTTTTGATGATATGCGCGCTAAGAGAAAAGTTATTGGGATTGCCTGGGTTGCCGCCGCGTTGCTGCTGGCGGGCCTCGTGGCGTTTTTCCTTCCGCGAACCAAGGCGCCGGCGCCTGCCAAGCTTGGCATCCGGATTGCCTGGTTTGGACAGACCCGCGCCGGTGAGTCCATCCTCACCCTGGATTTGACCAACCAGGCGCACGTTCCCGTAACTCTCCACGGTGTCGAGATTGAGTGGACCGATCCGTCCGGCCGCATCATTAGGAGCCATGTGACGCCTTCGTTCTGGCGGGCTACCGGCTACAAACTCGGACCCGGGGAAGTTATGTCCACGTCTTTTTCTTTTCCCAGAGGCGCAGAGAGGATCCGAGCGCGCCTTTGCAAGGACGGCGGTCCCCTCGGTAAACTCGTCCGTGGAATCATAGGAAAGGTCCCTCTTCCCGGCTGGTTCCTTCGACTGCTGGAGCATAGCGTTCTGGATCAGCACGGAGACTGCCTCCCCTATCGATGGATTGGCAACCCGAATCTAATCTAATGGGTGACTACTTTTCTGGCAGCGGACGCAGCCTCACCCGATGCCGCGGTGAAATGATTGCCGATTGTTTCTAAAGAAACTTGCACCCCATATGCTTAATCCAAGTGATCGCGAGGTCTCCTTTGCGGCATGGTTGCGATCCGCCTTTGGCGCGGCTAAGCTTATGCCATGAGACGACGTTCGGCGCCGGCGCGATGGGCCGCGAACACGACACCTTGCGCGGCCCGAGGCCGTAGCAACCGGGCGGCGCGACGCCCTTTGACCGGCCATGTTTGAAATCGTCGCACCCTACTCCCCCGCGGGCGATCAGCCCCAGGCCATTGAGAAGCTCACCGGAGGGCTCTTGGCGGGCGCGAAGCACCAGACCCTCCTGGGCGTCACCGGCTCCGGCAAGACGTTTACGATCGCGAACGTGATCAAGAACGTCGACCGGCCGACCTTGGTCATTTCCCACAACAAAACCCTGGCCGCCCAACTCTACGCGGAGTTCAAGAGTTTCTTTCCCAACAACGCCGTCGAATATTTCGTCAGCTATTTCGACTACTACCAGCCCGAGGCCTATATCCCCCGCACCGATACGTTTATCGAGAAGGATTCAAGCATCAACGACGAGATTGAGCGGCTGCGGCTCTCGACCATGAGCGCGTTGTTCTCGCGCCGGGACGTGGTGGTTGTGGCCAGCGTCTCGTGCATCTATGGCATTGGCAGCAAGGAGGATTACGAGGCCATGGTGATTCCCATCCGCACCGGGATGGAGATGGGGCGCGACCAATTCCTCCGCCGCCTCGTGGACCTCCAATACAACCGCAACGATGTCGAGTTCACGCGCGGACAATTCCGCGTGCGCGGCGACACCGTGGAACTTTGCCCCGCGGGACGCGAGGACGGGCTGCGGGTCGAGTTCTTCGGCGACGACATCGAGCGGATCACCCGATTCGAGCCGCTGACGGGCGAGAGTCTGGAGTCGCTCGAGGCGGTGACCATATATCCGGGCAAGCAATTCGTGACGCCGTCGGAAAAGCTCCGCCCGGCCCTGCTGGCGATCCGCGAGGAGTTGGGAGAGCGCATCGCCTGGTTCGAGAAGAACCGGAAGCTCCTGGAAGCCCAGCGCATCAAGATGCGCACCGAATACGATCTCGAGATGATGGAGGAGATGGGTTTCTGCTCCGGCATCGAAAATTACTCGCGCCACCTGGCCAACCGGGCGCCGGGCTCGCGCCCCTGCACGCTGTTTGATTTCTTCCCCAAGGATTTCCTCCTGGTGATCGATGAATCGCACGTCACCGTGCCGCAAGTCGGAGGTATGTTCGAGGGCGATCGCTCGCGCAAGACCGTGCTGGTCGATTACGGGTTTCGGCTGCCCAGCGCGCTGGATAACCGGCCGCTGAATTTCGGGGAATTTCAGAGCCTTCAAAATCAGACGATCTATGTCAGCGCCACGCCCAGCCCGCGCGAATTGGAATGGTCCCAGGACCGCGTGGTCGAGCAGATCGTCCGGCCCACCGGCCTGGTGGATCCCCAGGTCACGGTCAAACCGTTGAAGGGTCAGATTGACGACCTCATCAACGAATGCCGGCAACGGGCCGAGGCGAAGGAACGCACCCTGGTCACCACGCTCACCAAGCGCACGGCCGAGGAGTTGACCGATTATCTGCGCGAGGTCGGCATCCAGGTCCAGTACTTGCACAGCGAGATCGACGCCATCGAGCGGGTCGAGATCCTGCGCTCGTTGCGGAAAGGCGAGTTTGACGTGCTGGTCGGGATCAACCTGCTGCGCGAGGGCCTCGATTTGCCCGAGGTGTCCCTGGTGGCGATCCTCGACGCGGACAAGGAGGGTTACCTGCGCAGCGCCACCAGCCTGATCCAGACCGCCGGCCGCGCCGCCCGCCATCTCCACGGACACGTCATCCTCTACGCGGACGTGATGACTAAAAGCATCCAAAAATTCCTCGCCGTTTCCGATTACCGCCGCAAAAAACAACTGGCTTACAACCAGGAGCATAATATCACTCCCCGCAGCGTCAGCCGCGCGGTCGAGGAGAGTCTTTCGTCGCGTCACGAGACCACGGATCGGGCCCACAGCTTCCTGGCCGAAACGGGCGTGGATCTGGACGTGGGCGAGACGATCAAAGAACTCGAGGAAGAGATGATCGCCGCCGCCAACAACCTGGAGTTTGAAAAAGCGGCGTTGCTGCGCGACCAGGTTCGCGAACTCAAGCGCATGTCCGGCGCCCCGCTGCCCGCTCCCGCTTCCAAAGAAGCCGCCGGCCGGTTCAAGTATCCGAAGCCGCGGAAGCGGCCGCCGCGCGGGGAAATGCGGGCTTGAAGGCTCCGTCGGCCGCTCCGTTTATCTTTTGCCTTCCGGCATTTGCATCGCTAGGCTTGGGGTACATCTATGGCTCAGGCATTGACTACGGACGATTCCCGACAGCGGCGTGATCTGGATCACCTAAAGCTGCTGGCCATCTTCCACTTCGTCCTGGCCGGCCTGATCCTGCTCGGCATTGGCTTCCTTGTTCTCCACTACTTATTCATGCGGACGGTGTTCCAAAATCCGGCGATGTTCAAGGCTCAGGGCAATGCGCCGTTCTCGCCCAACGATGTGATGCGCATTTTGATCGCGTTTTACTTCGTTTTCGGTTGCCTCTTCGTCATTGCCTCCGCCTTGAACGTTGTGTGCGGGGTGTTTCTTTTGCGCCGTAAGTACCGCTCGTTCTCGATTGTCATCGCCGCAATGGATTGTCTGTTCGTCCCCTTGGGAACCGCGTTGGGCGTTTTCACCATCGTCGTCCTTTGTCGCGAATCGGTCGTCGAGGCTTATGGCGCCCCGTTGCCAATTGACACTCCGGGCGGGGTTGTGTAGGTGGGGGGCGTGCAGACGCAAGAAAGCAGACCGAGAGGGTTGTGGGCCCTGGTGGCGGCGCTTTTCGGCGCGATCGTGGTGTTTCACCTGGCCAACGCCCTGGCGGGACGGCCCTTCATCCGCGCGGTGCATCTGGGCACCGCGCTCCAATACGCGCAGGGTTCGATCGACTTGTTGCATCCGGTCATCCGGGGGGGCAATGCCGAGGGAACGGCGGCCGCGCTGGAGTTTCCGCTCTGGCAAGCGGCGGCGGCGCTCGCTTTCAAGGCGGCTCATTCGACGTGGTACGGCTGGGCCAACCTGGTTTCTTTGCTGTTGTTTGGGACCGCGATCTGGCCATTCTATCAGTTGGGCCGCCATTATGCGGGCGAGCGCGCTACCGTGTGGGCGACGGCGTTCTTGCTGGCGCAGCCCATCGTCATCGTTATGTCGGGGGAGGCGTCGCCGGATGGGCTTTCGCTGGTTGCCTTGCTGTGGTTTCTCTATTTCGCGGACCGGATGATCCGGAGCGGCGCGGCGCGTTGGTGGTTGCCCACGGTGTGCTTTGGCGCGCTGAGCGCGGTCACCAAACCCCCGTTTTTCATGACGGCAGGCTGGTGCGGCATTGGCCTGATCCTGCTCAACGGCGCGAAGGCCTGGAAGCCATGGCTGTTGCTGGCGACCGCCGGCGCCACAGGCGCGGCTGTTTTTTTCGCTTGGACCCGCTATAACGATTCCCTCTGGGCGCGGGCGCTTTATCCGTGCGTCGAGATGCGGATGGGGCGCAACCCGGACGTGGCCAATTGGTATTTCGGCACTTGGCATTATCGATTGAGCCCCGGCCCCTGGCTGAAGGCGGTTTGGCGGTTCCTGCATGCGACCTTGGGCTCGCCGCCGCTGGCGGCGCTGGCGGTCATGGCCCTCCTGCGACCCGGGAACCGGTTGCCAAAACTCTGGCTGGGCGCGATGTTGCTGACGACGCTCGTCTTTACCCATCTCGTGCTGGATCACTGGCACTATTACTTGATGTGCGGTCCCGCGGTGGCGTTGCTGTGCGGGGCAACAGTCGTTCGCTGGGAAGGGTTTTGGGCGCGGGAAATGCCCCGGGCGAGCCTTCGCCTTGCCCTGGCCGGCCTGGTCCTGGCGGGTTCGGCTGTGGACGGCGCGCTGGCGATGAAGATCGGCATCAACTACGATTCCTATCGGCGGGAGATGGGCGACATTATCCGCCAGCACACGCAACCGGGCGACCGCGTCATAGTCTATGGCGGCGACTGGGGAGCGGAAGAGTTGATTCGGGCGGATCGCCAGGGTCTTTCGGTGCTGACCCTGGAAACGCCGAAGGGAGTGGACACCGCCAAAGGCCTTTACGATCTGCTGGGCGACGAGGCTCGCCTTCAGAAGTTGAAGTCGCTCGGGTACAACAAGCTGGCGCTGATGAGCGAATCACCGGCCTGGTTCGCCGCCGTTGCGGTAAACCCGGGCAATAAGCGCAAACGCGATCGGTATCCCGCCACCATTTCGGCCCAAGTAGATGCCTGGCCGGAGCTTTACCGCTCGGAAGATATACTGATCAGGGCGATCCCTTGATCGAGAGCGGGTATTTTCTGAGCCCCGTGAGTTGAAGCAACGCCCGCAGCACAAAGAGGGGGTTGTTCTTGAGATAACGTTTCCAGAGTCGGCGGGGCTCGGACCCCAGACGAAAGAGCCACTCAAGACCCGAACGCTGCATCCAGCGGGGCGCTTGCCGGACCCGTCCCGCGTGGAAGTCGAAGGCCGCCCCGACCCCAACGAACAAGGTGGCGTCGAGTTCGCGCCAATGTTGAGCCATGAATTTCTCCTGTTTCGGAGTGCTGAGACCTACCCAGAAGATGTCCGGGCGCAAGCCGCGAACGCGGGCGGCCAGGGCTTCAGCCTCGGCGCCGGTCAGGGGTCGGAACGGGGGCGAATAGGCGCCAACGACGCGCAAACCGGGGAATCGCGATTCGAGCCGGGCCTTAAGTTCTTCCGCTACGCCCGGGGCGCCGCCATAGAAGAAGTGGGTCAAGCCCCGAGTGCGCGTGTAATCGCATACCCGCAGCATGAGGTCGGGGCCATAGACTCGGCGCATGCCGCTGAAGCCCTGCAAACGACCCATCCAGACCATGGGCATCCCGTCCGGAGTGTTGAGAAACGATTCATTCAGGATGGCGCGAAAGGCCGGGTCGACTTGCGCTTCGCTCACTCCATGGACGCCCGTGACACAGATGTAGCCCTTGGTCCGGCGCTCCAGCGCCCGCGCCACGGCGGCCACCGCCGCATCGAGATCCAGGGCGTTCAAACCAACCCCCAGGACATTGACCCGGGGAGGCGGGTCAGCGGGGGGCTCCAGTTTTGGCTTGTTTATCATGGGCAAAGAAATACAACAGGGAGGAGCATGGTTCACTTCGAGCGCCGGATCAATGCCGCAAAGGGCGGCCGTAGCAGGGCTTCATTAAGCTCCGGTGAGGGGTTTGGCATCGAAGCGGTGACGGGTTGCAACCGGGCGGGAGGGCGTTACTGAATGAAATTGCTGGTCTTTGCCCATGTGCCGCCGCCCCATCACGGCCAGAGCTATATGGTGCAGCTCATGCTCGAGGGCTTTGGGGGCGATTGGCGGAGGCTGCGGGGCGGGACGCGCGCCGGGCCGTCCTCTCCGCTGGGCGTCGAGTGTTACCACGTCAATGCCCGGCTTTCGCAAAAGCTCGAAGACATCGGTGATTTTCGCATTAGCAAATTCCTGCTGCTCATCGGCTATTGCGTGCAGGCGATCTGGTGCCGGTTCCGTTACGGGGTCACCAACCTCTATTACATCCCCGCTCCGGGCAAGCGTTCGGCGCTCTATCGGGACTGGCTGGTGATGTTCCTGTGCCGGCCGTTCTACAAGCGGATCATCCTGCACTGGCATGCGGCGGGGTTGGCGAAATGGCTCGAGACGGTCATGCAGATTCAATCCCGCTCGCTCACCTATCGCCTGCTGAAACGGGTGGACTTGAGCATCGTGCTCTCGCAATACAATAAGGGGGACGCGGAAAAGCTTTTCGCCCGTCGCATCGCCGTGGTCGGCAACGGGATACCGGATCCCTGTCCGGAGTTTGCCACCGCGGTGTTGCCGCGCCGAAGGGCGCGCCTGGCCGCCCGCCTCAAGCTCCTGGCCGGTCAAGCATTGTCCCGCTCGGAGGTCGCCGCCGCAGGGGGGGACCCGCAGGTATTCCGGGTGCTCTTTCTGGCGCATTGCACGCGCGAGAAGGGGTTATTTGACACGATCGAAGCCGCCGCGCTGGCTCGCCGCGCCCTGGTGGACGCCCGCTCTCCCTTGTCGCTTGAACTTATGGTCGCCGGTGACTTTATCAGTCCCGCGGAACGAGAGGAATTTGACCGGCGGCTGGCGGAGCTCGACCCGAATACGGCCGAAGAGGAGGGCAGGGAGAGGAGCGTCGATGCGACGGACTCCCCGCCGCCAGTCCGCCCGCCCTTGGTGCGGTATATCGGGTTCGTTTATGGAGAGGCCAAGAACCGGGTCCTGGCGGAGGCTGATTGCTTCTGTTTTCCGACCTACTATTACGCAGAAAGTTTTGGGCTGGTCCTGGTGGAGTCCATGGCGTTCGGGTTGCCGTTGATCACGACGCCATGGCGTTCCATCCCCGAGCTGTTGCCGGAGGATTACCCGGGCTTGGTCCCGATCCACCGTCCCGCCCAAGTCGCCGACAAACTCCAGGCCTTTCCCACCCTGGACATGGCGGAAAGCCTCCGCGAGCGGTTCGTGGCGCATTTTACGTTCGAGCGGCATTTGGCCGGACTGGCCGCTGCCTTGCACGCGCTGGACCAGCCGATGACCGAGCCGGACGAGCCCTCGCCGCGCCTCTGCGAGTCGCCCGCTCGTTAACATTCATGGAAACCGGATCCGGCTACCGCATCGTCAAGCTGGCCAGCGGCGCTCATAGCGTCCACTCCCTGGCCCATCACGAGACCTTCCATCCCGTGATCGGCCCCACGGCGGAGGCCGAGACGCTCTATGTGCGCCAATTGGGCCTCCTGGACCGGCTTCGACGCCACGAGGGAGAATTCGTGATCTGGGATGTCGGCCTTGGCGCGGCGGCCAATCCCATCACCGTCCTGCGCGCCGCTCGAGAAATCCCCGCCATCTGCCGCCTGCTGAGTTTTGATCACACGCTGGAGCCGCTCCAATTCGCGTTGGGTCACACCGAACACCTCCCCTACCTGGCGGGCTGGGAACCGCTCCTGGAGCGCCTCCTGCGCGAGCGCCACGCGTCCTTTCAGCAGGGCGCTCTCCGGGTTGAGTGGGACGCGCGCCTGGCAGACTTCCCTGGCTTGCTGGCGCAGCCCGTGGCGCGAACCTTTCCCAAGCCCCATTCGATTTTGTTCGACGCCTTTTCTCCCGCCAAGAACCCCGCCATGTGGACCCTCCCGCTGTTTGCCGGCCTGTTCGGCCTGCTCGACCCCGGACGTCCCTGCGCGATGCCGACCTACTCGCGCAGCACGATGCTGCGCGTGACCCTATTGTTGGCCGGGTTCTTTGTCGGGGTGGGGCATGCGACCGGTGAAAAGGAGGAAACCACGATCGCCGCCAACACGACCGCCTTGTTGAACGAACCACTGGATCGCCGGTGGTTGGATCGGGCCCGCCGCTCCTCCAGCGCCGAACCGATGCGGGAACCCGTTTACCGCCAGGCGCCGCTGTCCGCCGCTTCCTCGGAACTACTGGCAGCCCATCCGCAGTTCGCCTCCTAGACCCACAACCAACCCCGCCCTTCCTCGTGAAACCACCGGCGTTGTCACGCCCTCGGATGCGCTCGGTCGTAGGCCCGCTTCAGCCGTTCCGTGGTCAAGTGCGTGTAGATTTGTGTTGTGACCAGGTGCGCATGGCCGAGCAATTCCTGGACGCTGCGGAGGTCCGCCCCGGCGTCGAGCATGTGGGTGGCGTAGGAGTGGCGCAACTTGTGCGGGGTCAACTGCGGGTCCAAGCCCGCCGCGGCCAGATGTTTCTTGAGGCGTAATTGCAGGAGTCGCGCGGAGACCGCGCGGCCCTTTTTTGGATTGGAGAAGAAGACGGGCATTCCCGGTCCGGGTGTCGCCTCCAGCGCGCCCCAGTATTGCCGGATGGCTTTCAAGGCGGTCTCTCCGATGGGCACCAACCGTTCCTTGAGGCCCTTGCCTCGCACGCGGACCAATTGTTCCGGGGCGTCGATATCGTCGGTCCGGAGCCCGCATAATTCGCTGATTCGCAACCCGCAGGAATAAATCGTTTCAAGAACCGCCACATCGCGCAGGCCTAGGAGAGTCTTGGCTTCCCGGGCCGGTGGAGTCCGTTGTTTTCCTCGGTCCTGGGCGTCAGGGACCGCCGCGAGGGGTTTAAGCGGCGCCTCCAGCAGGTCGACCATCTGCTGAACCGTAAGGAATTTCGGCAGGCGCTTCGCCGGCTTGGGCAAGGCGAGGTTCTTGATGGGCGACGCGGCCAGCGCCCCATGGCGAATGAGGAATTTGAAAAAAGTGCGCAGGGCGCAAAACCGGAGTTGGATGGCCGCGCGTCCCAGCTTCCGCCTTCCCAACCATCGCAGATAGGCTCGGAAATCGTCGCGCTGCAAGACGTCCCACACCGGAGGTTGTTGCCGCTCGACTTGGCGCCAGCGGTGGAACTCGAAGAGCGTTTGGCGGTAATTTCTCTGGGTATAAGGCGAGGCTCCGCGATCCGTCGCCAAGTGCTGCAGGAAACGATCCACCCACGAGTCGTTGACGGGATGCGAACCGGGGTTGATGGGCGGCGGGCCGGACATTGACTCCAGTATCGCAACCGCCTGCGGACCGCGCAAGCGAAGTTACGGCCCAAGGCGCGGCAAAGCAGGCGATCCAACGCGGCTGAACCAACATCGCCCGCCGCCGGCCGGTCTAGCTGATCACGTCTTACGTGGTGAAACTGACCACCTTCGGCGCGACCAGGCGCTCGAAGTCGCGGAAGGCCAGCCGAATCACCTCGGTGTGCGAACCCGCATTGAAGGCGATTTCCCGGTTGGCCATGAGCGACTCGGCGACATAAACCTCCATGCCGTAGAGATTCCCGAACGGCGGCATCGCTCCGGTCTCGCAGTCAGGAAATTTCTGACGAAACTCTTCCTCGGACGCGAATTTGACCTCGTCCGAACCGGTGACATCCCGAAGGTCCTGCAATACGATCTTCCGATCGGCCGGCAGGACCGCCATGGCCATTTCGCCGTCGAGTTCAACGATGACGGTTTTGGCCAGCTCGCGCCCCGTAATATGAGCCGACGCGGCCACCTCTTGCGCGGTATAGGCTGGGGAGTGGATGATGCTGACGTATTTGATGCCCTGTTGATCGAGGAAC
>Ga0316217_10000190_pt1 | contig 93595 bp, 86 predicted proteins | sample 1anoAmetaG_FD_203633 | JGI IMG/M metagenome (GOLD analysis project Ga0316217, IMG submission 203633) | Freshwater microbial communities from Trout Bog Lake, Wisconsin, USA - 1anoA | ecosystem: Environmental > Aquatic > Freshwater > Lake > Hypolimnion/Profundal zone | place: USA: Wisconsin...
GCCTACGATTCGCTGTTTGGGCACTAAGCCTGGACATCGCCCGTTTCAGCAGCGGTTCCGCAGCCGGCCAGGCAGAAACTGCCTGACGGATGTCCAAGGTGTCGTTGTGGCAATGGAAGGCCAGATACGCGGAGAACAGGTCCCGTTGCGCTTCGACCCCACACTCGCATACGTGGTGTTTCTGGCTGAGGGGTTTCTTCTTCACCGCGCCGCTAGATGCAGGTCTGCGACAGTTTGGTCTTAACCGGGACTTGATTTTGGGAAACTCTTGGCGGAGTACCCGTGAAGAGTTTCCTTTGATCTGTTTGACGAGGCGATGCATACCATATTGGGGATCAACCTCAATCAGGAGATGGACGTGATCGGGCATAACCTCCAGTTCGATGATATCAGATTGCTGCTCCGCAGCAGCCTCACGGACCAGTGTTTCCAGGCGCTCCGCAACATCACCGACGAGCACCTTCCGGCGATACTTTGGGCACCAAATCACGTGGTATTTGCATGAATAAACGACATTATTGTTGCTTTTGTATTTCACATTATCATTATACAGTACATCGCCATATAATACAAGTCAAAGTCAAAACCGTAGCCTTATATCCCCATGCCTAAAGGCAGGGGCATTACGGCAACTCTCGGTAAGGCTCTCGCCTGCCAAGGGAAAAGGGGATAGAAAAACGACCTCATGGACAATAACCAGTTTCTAGAAAAGCCACTGAAAATAGACAACCGCCCCATCTGGCTTATCCTCCTGGACAGGACGGCACGTTACCAGGTAATGGCCGGGGTCGCGGTGGTCATGGCGGTCATGTTCCGTCTCTCACCTCCGGACGGGCTTTCCCTGGACGGCTACCGCTCCCTGATCCTGTTCGGCGCCACCATTTTTTTCTGGATCTCGGGGCTCCTCCCCATCGCGGTGACGGCGCTCCTCTCCATGGTGATGCTGCCGATTCTCGGGATAATGGACGCCAAGAAGACCTACTCCATGTTCGGCAACGAAGCGGTCTTCTTCATACTCGGCGCCTTCATTCTGGCAGCAGCAATGACCGGGACCGGGATTTCCGCACGCCTGGCCCGCGCCATGCTGTTCCGGTTCGGCAAGACCCCGACCAGCCTGGCGGTTACCGTATTTCTGCTCTCCGCGTCCCTCTCCTTCATCATGAGCGAGCACGCCGTGGCTGCCATGCTCTTTCCCGTCATAACGGAAATCACCACGGCCTTGCGACTGAAGAAGGGTAAGAGCAGCTTCGGCCGCCTGCTCTACATGGCGATGGCCTGGGGATGCATCATCGGGGGGATTGCCACCTTCCTCGGAGGGGCGCGGGCTCCGCTTGCCGCAGGGCTTTTGAAGGAGGCGACCGGGCTGCACTTCACTTTCATGGAATGGACCAGCGCAGCCTGCCTGATCGTCCTCCCGCTGCTGGTGATCGCGTTCTTCCTGCTGCTCAGTTTCTTCCCGGTGGACCTTGAGGACGTCCAGGAAGGACGGAAGTTCCTGAATCACCGGAGGCTGGAAACCGGAAAGATGAGCTACCATGAGATGATTACCGCCCTGGTCATGGTCTGCACCGTCGCGGGCTGGATTTTCCTAGGGGAGAAGACCGGACTGGCCGCCATCGCGATCCTGGGGGGGGCGGCCCTTTTCACCTTCAAGGTGGTTTCCTGGCAAAAAATCGAGGAATACGTCAACTGGGGGATCATCCTCATGTACGGCGGCACCATCGCGCTGGCCTCCGCGCTGGAGAGGACCGGGGCCGCCGTCTGGGTCGTGAAACAGGGGATGGGAGGGATGAGCCACTCCCCCCTGGCGGTAATCGCGGTGGTCTCCCTGGTCGCCATCGCTCTCACCGAGTGCATCAGCCATGCGGCGGTGGTGGCGATTCTCATGCCGGTCGGCATGGGGCTTTGCAAGAGCACGGGGATGGACCCCAAGGTGATGACCCTCTCCATCGCGCTCCCCGCGGGTCTTGCCTACTGCCTGCCGATGGGCACCCCGGCCACTGCCATCGCCTACGCCTCCGGGTTCCTGAAGAGTCGGGACATCATCGTGTCCGGTGCCGTGGTGATGGCCATTTCCTGGGTGCTCTTCATGGTATCGGTCGTCTTGGTCTGGCCGCTGATAGGATTGAAAATCTGACAAGGATTGTCGACTGCGAAAGTCTCCACAAAAAAGGCCCAATGCGAGGCATGGGACCTTTTTCTTTCAAATAATAACTGGCGTTCAATATGAGACGCTTTTCTCTAAACCGTCGGTAGAAAGCAATTCGGTCGGAAGGCATGCTCAGTACTGGCCATGCAACCCGGTGTCCCCTTTTCACAATCCCCTTTTTCAAGCGGTGATCACGCGCCTGACGGATGAGATTTTAGGCACTTCGGCTTGATCTCCCTGAACGCCAGCTCTATACTCCAAAGTACCGTACCGGTCTATTGAGCCCACTGTCCTTTTTCAAGCATCGCCCAGGAAGACGTTTCAGGTTTCTCCTTTTTACAGGAACTGCGCACCGCGTCCGGACCCGGGAACCACATTAGTGAGTATCGACAGGTTCCTCAAATCTACCGCTACCTGTACCCCAGAGTTCTTTTCGTTTTTTTCAATGATCTTTTTCTCCCACAATTCAAGTGTACTCCCCCCCCAAGAAAGAGTCAACGGTAGCAACTGAGAGGAGATTCGCCTTCAGCGGGCGCGCCCACCTCGTCGACGCCCACTCCCTTTTGCGGGTTGCCAGGCTCCAACTGCGCCTGTTCTTGGTTATATTTTTGAAGGACGCCAGACTTGATCAGGATGTTGCACCCCAACGGTTAATATCTTCTATCATTACCAGAAGCCAATCAAACAGGCGGGAGTTTGACTTCGTGTCAGCATGAAACAGTGGCGGGGCTATTGGTCAGGCATAGCGCATTTCAAGAAAGGTACCGTTCTAAATAAAAAATTTGTATTCCATTGAAAAATTGTTAATATTGTACGACAAATTGCAGGCAGGGGACAATCTATGCGGCAGCGGTTGAATTGGTACAAACGATTGCCAATATGGCTCTCGATTCTCATCGAAATAGTACTGATAGTGGTAATCGGATATATCGATTACCTCACCGGCGACTACTCGATTCTTATCTTCTACGCCATTCCCATCGGGTTGGCCGCCTGGTCGCTGGGCGACTGGGGTGCGGTTTCCATGGCAATCGCGGCCGGGTTTGCCAGGTACCTCTCGGACATCAACAGCTACGCCAGCGGCAAAGTCAGATACTGGAACTCGGTCGAGGACATGCTCTTTCTGCTCATCCTGGGCCTCCTGGTGTCCGCCATCAAGCGGCTCCTGGACGAGGAGCGGAAGGGAAAACAGTGATACCGCGCCACGGCTCTGCGCTCACAGGCCAGCGCCTGGCCCCGGCCCCCCCCCCCGGCTTTCGCCTCCCCTCTTCACACCTTCGAGTGCCTGATATCCTTTCCCTCGACCAGGAAGATAACCATCTCGGCGATGTTGGTGGCATGGTCGGCAATCCGCTCCAGGTACTTTGAAATGGAGTTGATCCTCATGGCGCGCTCGACGGTGGCAGGGTCCTCCATCATGAAGGTGAGCAGTTCACGCTGCAGTTGCTCGTTCAGTTCGTCCACGAAACGGTCCTCGCGGCAGACCCTGGCAGCGGTGGGAGCGTCACCCCGGACAAAGGCGTCCAGCGCCTCCCTGACGGCGCCGGCCACCACATCGGCCATGCGGGGGAGGTCGATGTACGGCTTGAGCTGTGCTTCCCGGTTCAGCTCCAGGGCGTGCTTGGCAATGCTGGCGCACTGGTCGCCGATCCGCTCCAGGTCGGTCACTATCTTGAGCGCCAGGGTGACGAAGCGCAGGTCCCGCGCGGCGGGCTGGCGCCTGGCCAGGAGGTACAGGCACTTTTCGTCGATTTCGATCTCCATCGCGTTGATCTCGCGGTCGAAGGCGATGGTCTGCTCGGCAAGCGCCGAGTCGCGTTCCACCAGGGAGCGCATCGAGTTGGCGATCATGATCTCCACCTTGCCCCCCATCTCCAAAAGTCTCGCACGTATCACGTTCAGCTCTGCGTCGAACTGACTGCTCATATGATCTTTCATCGTTGAAATCCCTCGTGGCTTCTTTATTGGGACCAGCACCCCTCACCCCTTTTCAGGCGCGCTTCAGGGTGACAAAAAAGCTGGAGCCATGCCCCGTGCTCTCCGCCGAGACCGTTCCGCCCAAGAGCTGGACGATGTGCTTGACGATGGCCAGTCCCAGGCCGGTCCCCCCCTCGTCGCGGCTGCGGGCCGAGTCGACCCGGTAGAAACGCTCGAAGATGCGTGGCAGGTCGCGGGGCGGTATTCCCGTGCCGGTGTCCTGCACCACGATGCGCACCCGGTCCTCTTCGGCATGCGCCGAGACCGTGACGGAGCCTCCGGCCGGCGTGTACTTGATGGCGTTATCCAAGAGGTTCAGGAAGACCTGTTCCAGCCTCCCCGGATCAGCCAGCACGGCAGGAGCATCGGTCAGCCCGTCGATGTCGATGCTTACCCGCCGGTCCCGGGCCTTTTGCTCCAAAAGCGAGTTCACGTGCTCGGCTATGCCGTGCAGGGAGATGCTTCTCGACTCCATGACCAGCGTCCCGCTTTCCAGCTGTGACAAGGTCAAGAGGTCCCCGATCAGCGAACCGAGGCGGTCCGCATGGGCGAATATGATGCCGACAAAGCGTGCCGCCTGTTCCGGCTTGCTTTCCAGCGCGCCCCCCAGGAGCGTCTCGGCGTACCCCTTGATGACGGTGACCGGGGTGCGCAGTTCATGCGAGACGTTGGCGACGAAATCCCGTCTCATCTTCTCCAGCTGCCTGATGTCGGAGATGTCGTGGAACACGGCAACCACCCCTTGCAGCACGCCGTTTTCCAAAAGCGGCACCCAGTGGGTAAGCACCGTTTTTTCCTTGGGGGAGTGCAGTTGCAGCTCCTCCACCCGCTCCTGGCGGGTGGCGATCACGTCCCTGAAGGAGTGGTGCAGCGCGGGGTGGCGCGAGATGTCGATCAGCTGCTTTCCCTCAACCTCGTCCTGGATGGCGAAAAGTCCGCGGAAGGCTGGGTTCACCAGGGTGATGACCCCCTGGGGATCGGCCACCATGATCCCTTCGCCCATGCCGCGCAGGATGGTGTCCAGGCGGTTTTTTTCCGCGGAGATCCGGCCGAGCTGCTCCTCGGTGCGTAGCGCCATTTCGTTAAGGACCCTGGCGAGTTTGCCGACCTCGGACCCTTTTTCGACCGGCACCCGGGTGCCGAGTTCCCCATTGCCGATCCTGGAGGCGATGGCGGCCACGGCATGCAGCGACCTCGCGGAGGCGCGGGTCAAGAGATAGCTCAAAAAAACCAGTAGCAAGGCCGCCAGCGCAAGCGTCCCGCCCAGTACCAGGTGGAATTCGCGTTTAGCCGCTTCCAGGCCAGAGAGCGGCAGGGCGAGCCGGAGCACGGCACGGGGGTCCACCGCCAGGCGCAGCGGGACCGCGACGTAGAGCATGTCGGTGCGCAGGGTCTCCGAATAGCGCACCGAGGAACCTTCCCCCCGTAAAAGGGCGGCGCGGACTTCCGGCCGACCGGCATGATTGTCCAGGGTGGCGAGGTCGCGATGGGTGACCTCCGAGTCACCCAGCACCACCCCGTCGCCGGCGATGATGGTGACGCGGGCCTTGATCTCGCGGCCCAGGGTGGCGGCGAGCGAGGAAGCATCACTCAATTCGTGCAATTGCCGGGCAGCGACCATCCTGGCAAGTCCGGCATTGTTTACCAGGTGCTGCGTGACCTCAGTGGTCTGGTAGCGCTCCAGGGCGCGGTCCAGGTAGCTATAGATGGCAGCCCCCAGAAAAAGAAGCGTCAGCAGTTGGGCTGCCATGACCTTCAACTTCATTGAACCTCCATCTTGTAGCCGAAGCCCCGTACGGTCTTGATCATCTCTCCCGCCTCCCCCATCTTGGTACGCAGGCGGGTCACGTGGGTGTCCACCGTGCGGGTGTCCTCGACAAAATTGTAGCCCCAGACGTCGCGCAAAAGGACGTCCCTGCTCTGCACCCTCCCCAGCCGTTTCACCAGGGTGTGCAGCAGGTTGAATTCGGTCGTGGTGAAGGTTACCTCCTCGCCATTTATCGAGACCAGGTGTCGTTCGGTATCGATGGAGATCGGGCCTACCTTGATGACCGGGCTCTCGACCACCTCGGTGGCAGTGCGCCGCAGCACGGCCTTGACGCGCAATAGCAGTTCCCTGGTGGAGAACGGTTTCACCACGTAATCTTCGGCGCCGACCTCAAACCCCACCACCTTATCTATTTCCTCCCCCTTGGCAGTCAGCATGATGACCGGGATGCGGGAGGTCGGCTCGCTTTTTTTGAGGCTCTTGCAGACCTCGGTTCCCAGCATGCCGGGGAGCATCAGGTCCAGCAGCACCAGGTCAGGCAGGACACGGTTGGCACTTTCCAGCCCCTCGACGCCGTCCAGCGCGATGACGGTCCGGTATCCTTCCTTTTCCAGGTTAAAGGCGAGCAACTCCGCGAGATCCCTCTCATCTTCAATAATCAATATAGTTTGCATGTTATCCCTCGTGCAGAGAATTATTTTACCCTACCTTAGATACAGCTTAATTGTGTAGGAACTGTTACAGAATTGTAAAAGATGACAAAACTATTTATTTCGCGGAGTTTCTCCGGCGGGGGTGACCGGCGTGTGCGGCCCGGGTGCAGAGCTGATGGGGAAGATAGAGCTGCCCCTTGCAAGAGCCTGCTACAGCATGCATTTTGCAGAGGGGCAGCGGTTGGCGCCAAAGGAAACCAGTCGGTTCAAGACCGGGGTGGCCAGGGCGGGCTATGCCTGACCGCGCTCGGTCTGCACCCAATACCCGCAGATGTAACATTTTATGCAATGGATTGCTCCGGTGTCCACCATGAGCATGTGCTTCATAATTCCGACCTTAGCCTTGCATTTGGGGCATTCCATGCTTTATCCTCCCTCATTTCATGGTTATTGATACCTTCGTTACCGCGAAACAACGTGCAGAACTTTCCACCTTCCGAATTTACCACGCGCACCGAGCCTGCAGATTGAGAAACCGACAGCCCTGCCAGACAGTAGGATCTGGCAGAGATCCTGTTCTGACTAGAGTAGACCACCAACCTTCAACAAGCCAAAAGATCTGCCACCTTTTAAGGTTGGCCGGCATTATTGCGCACAAAGGTATACAACAAAATACATTTTGGTTAACAGTGCGTTAAATCTGACAGTTATGCCATGGCAACCGGTCCCCGGCGGCGCTGGTTAGTTTAGCCAGAATTCACCTGCCGGACATGCTTTCGCAATATATCTCTGCTAGACTTGGATCCACTAGAGGCACTAACCAGGGGGGTGGGTATGCAGCTTATGCCGCAGGGAGATTATTACGTTTGGTATTGCGAATGGTGCGACACCAGGAACATGACGTTGTGGATCAAGATTGAGAAGAATCAACTCTGCTGCGCCGCCTGCCAGAAAAAATTTGCGGCCTTCGAGGAGACGCGCCCCACCAAGCTGTCCGGCAATCCCTTGGGGTTCCGGCTTTTGCAGTGATCCGGCCCGGTCGAACCCAAGACAGGTTGGGGGTGACTTGAATGGAGCGGCGCAGGGCGGGCGGGTTTATTTATTCGAGGTCAGGGAAACAGCCGGGCGAAGCGTGAAATCCCGGATTAGGCGCTCGTTCGGGCGCCAGCGCAGCCGGGAGAGGCGCTAGGTAGTTACAGTCACCCCTCAAGCCGCAGCTTACCGGCCACCTCGGAAAACCCGTTTCGGTAGCAAATCCGCGCCAGGCAGGAGATCAGGAGCACCCCGGCAAAGATGACAAAAAGAACCGCCAGCAGGGAGAGCCCCCGTATGGTTTTCCACATTCCCCAGATGACATTCATGATACTCCACCTTTCGCCCGTAACCAGCCTGTTAGCCTGCCGCTGCTCGGACAGCAGATCTCACCACTAGCCGGCATGAGCATACGGTTCACTCCTGTTCACAATTTTATCGAGGTACCTATCCACGTACAAGGAGGGAAGTCCAGCATCGCAGATGCCGTAGTGCATTCTTTCGATGTATTCCTCACTCGGCTCCCCTTCCTGCTCCCGAGGATCGATGTACAGCAGGCAGACCATTTCTCCCCGCCCCGTGTCGACCTGGAGCAAGGTTTTGCGATAGCCACCCTCACGCGCCACCTCGCAGTTGTCCAGACGTTCCTCGTCAGGCTCCGAGATGGCATAAACCACCCCGAGCACTAGATCGCCGGCAGACCTGACCACGCTCGCATAACCGCGCATGGTGATGATCCAGCGATACCCGGTCAGGACGCCGGTCCCGATGACCCGGTGATCGGGGCAGCGCACCTCCATCTGCTTGCGCCAGAGGTTCGAGCCGTAGGCAAAATAGGGTTTCATCTGATTCTCCCCTGCGTGGGTGAGCCGATCGGAGGGCACGAGACACCAATCCGGGCCATTAAATGCCGGTTTACGGGCGAATTCTAGCACAGCCGACCGCGACGAATTGTCACAATCAACTAACTTTTCTGTGTATTTTCTGAATGTTCCACCGGCGTACCGACAAGGCATGCTGCGACTTTTCAGCCTCCGTCATGGCTCCGGTTTCTCCGCTTTGCCAAAGGGAACGGAGCTGAATATATGAGTCTGGGGATACGAGAGTTGGTGCCGTAGGGAGAAACGGGGGTAGGTTTGTTCAGTGGCTATTATCAGATGAGTGCTCTGCCTCAACCAGGTACTCAAGGGACTTCCTTTCTCAACTTTTTACCGAGACCCTGCAAGGCTATTTCGATGATCTTTCGTTTCCCGGTTTCCAGGTCCAGATTCAGTCCTTTGCGGAGGTTCTGCTCGTTCACGGCCAGGGCTTGCCGGTAGGCTTGCAGGGCCTCGCCAAGCCGGCCGGTCATCTCAAAAATCAGCCCCAAATTGTAACGAACCATGGTGTCGGTGTCCGACAGGGAAATCGCCTTTTGAATCCAGGGGAGCGCCGCGGGGAAATCCCGCTGCTTCATTCTGACGAGCCCCATGCCGTCATGGGCATCGAAATCGCGCGGCGCCTGTTTCAGCACCTCTAGAAACTGGCTTTCGGCTTCCTTCAGCCTGTTTTTTCGATAAAGGACAATACCCAGTTTATTGCGGGTTGCTATGTCGCGGGGATTTATCTCTATGACCATTTTGTATTGTGTCTCGGCGATGGCATCGGGCAAAAAGCCGGTTTCAGGATGAGCCAAACAAGCAATCGGGGATGACAGTACCAGAAGCAGTGAGAGAAATGTGGCACATGTCATAGGCTGGTGAAATGCGTCAGCGACGAGTAAAAGGTGTAGGCACCGACCAGCGTTACAAGCGCCGCGCTGGCGAAGGCGATTTTGGGCGCGTACTTTTCGGTGTCCAGAAAGCGGCTGGAGGCGCGGACGCTGTTTACCACCAATAGTCCTATGGCAACCAGGGCCAGGGCTAGCCCGAAGCTGAAGATCAGCACCAGCATCAGCCCCTTGCTGAGGTCTCCCACGGAAAGAGAGGCGAGCAGCAGGGCGAGGGCCGCGGGACAAGGGACGATGCCGCCCGAAATTCCCAGCAAGGTGAGGCCGATGAGGCCGAGCCTCTCCGTCTCCCGGACCCGTGGGCGCGCGGGCTTATCAGCGTGACTGTGCCTGGTAACCGTGCCGTCTGCAGCGACATGCTCGTGCTCATCCTCGTGCTGATGGGCGTGCTCATGTTCATGTGCCCGCTCATGTCTATGTCCATGCACGTCGGACCGGGCGTGCTCGTGGGCGTGCTCGTGCCCGTGGTCATGGGCTTGCTCCTCGTGCGACAGAGGACCGTGGTGATGATGGCCGCCGAAGAGATGGAAATGTCCGTGAGCGCCCGCCTGACCGTTCAGGGCTTTCCAGCGGGTCTTGATCAGCCAGCACCCGAGGATCAGGATGGTCAGACTGGCGAAGATGCCGAGATAGCCGTGCAGTTGCTGGTCGGTGAAATCGTGGGCGAAATACTTGGCTGCCAGGCCGAGCAGGATGATGCTGAAAGAATGGGTGAAGGTGACCACGAGACCGAGCAGGATGGCGTCGAGGTTGCGGCCGCGGGAACCCACGAGGTAGGCGGCCACGACGGTTTTGCCGTGCCCCGGCTCAAGTGCGTGTGCCGCGCCGAGTACCAGTGAAGTCCCGTAAATTCCCAGCATGCTGAAATCAGTTAACGCCATAAATCACCCGTAGCACTACTGCCTGAAATTTTTCCTTTAGAAATAGTCATTTGCTCGTCGGCCCGCCGCCGGAAGCTTTAGGTGGCGGGTCGGATGCGGGTGTTACCGTTTTAGGTGCTGTTTCTGGCATCCCCCTGGCACCTTTCAGAGAAACTTCCCATGCGGTCGCGCTGGGGTCGAATACAGTCTGCCAGGAAGGCTGGGAATAATCCAAAACCTTCTGTATGGTATCTTCCGGCGTATCAATTAAATACAGGTAGGTGACATTCATGTGAGCATAATAGGTTTCTTCAAAGAGCATCTGGTAGTCAATTTTGACGTTATTAACCGGAGTCTTGAAATCGTAGCCGGCCACCCTCAGCCATATGGTGTACAACTTCCCGTCGTTCATGGAAATTTTGTCGATATGCAGGTGATACAGTCGGTCATCGAGGGTCAAGAGCAGCTTTTTGTTTATATAGGGCTCGATCACTTCAGCGGCCATCTTCCGGAGCCGCTTTTCGGATACGGTATCGGGGTTATAGTGCCCTTCCTTGATGCCGTTCATTTGCGCTATCAGGAATGAATCCAGATCCACCCGGACCAGGATGAAATTCTTGCCGAAACACCATTTGGAGAATCCGACGGTCATGTTGTGAGCGGAAACCGGAACGGCGGACAGAAGTGCCAGCGGGACGAGGCATAGAATCAGCATTTTCGGGAATAATCGTGGCAAAGAGGACCTCGATGATACGCGGCGAATAATTCCTGTCAATCCTACAGAAAGTCACGGCGCAGGTATAGCAGATTTTTGCTACAGCGGCGCAAGGAAAGGGTACTTTTTCGCCACCCGCCTGATTGAAGTACGCAATAAGCGGCGATCATGGATAGGCAGGCAAGCAGGCGGGCACCAGGCCAGCTTCAGCTTCGCCTGCAGCAGACGGGCACCCCTGCATGGACAGGTACCCTTCCGTCTCCATCGAGTAGAAGGTCGGCATTCTGGATGCCATGAGCAGCACCCAGCAAACCGTCCAGATCAGGTAGGTACTGATCGAAGCACGATTTCGCTCTATTTGTCATCTGTCAGCCCCTTACCGTAACCCGATTGATAGATAGTATTTTCGCCACCCAACCCGCCATTGTGGCGCTGAGTACTGCGCAGATTGTTTACCACTGTTCCACAGCCATCCTAATTTTCAGTGAACTTGCCAGAGGCAGAGGAGATACTCCTGCCGGCCAAGCCGGCAGGAGTTGGTCAGGCAAACCGGGGAGGAATAAATTGCAGGCTGTAGTGGCTATGAGCTTGGTGCCATGCAAATGGCTCGAGGAGCTTTGCCTCTGGAGGAGCACTGCACGCACAGCCATGGCCCTTCAGGATTGATCGGTGGCAGAAGCGTAGATCTTTAGCTGGCCAGGGGAAGCAGGTCTGCGGCGAGGATAACCCGGTCGTCTTCCAGCGCAAGGGTGTGGGAGCCGTGCTCGATCAGGTTAAAGAAGTGCAGATAATTTCCGACCAGGGCTGGGTCGCGGGTCTTGCGGCCGAAGTACTTCCCCGGCTGGCTGAACACCTCGGTTGCCACCTTGTCGTCATAGATGGCGAAGTCGAAGGAACTGGTGGTGTCCCGGCCGCTGATGTCGCTCGCCGTCGGCAGTTCGTCGCGGTGCGCGATGCGCACCTCGATGCCGTCACGCATCTGGAGCAGCAGGACCTTCTGCACCACGGGGTCGGCCAACTCCTCCCGGTTGAGGACGAATATCCGGGTGACCAGCACTCCCCGCTCCAGCGCACGCAGGTTTGCCTGATAGTAATTGACCAGGGCTCCGCGGCTGTCCCAGCCGACCGTAACCGGATCCACGCTCTTCACCCGGCGCGTGCTCTCGTCGAAGTACTTGGTCCCTTTCATGTAGAATTCCGTCTCGTCCAGCGGAACATACCCCTGCAGCAGAAGCGCGAGGGTCCGCTGGGTGCCAGCCAGGATCTCGTGGGCCTTGTCCCGGCATTCGGGATCGGTCATCCGGGCAATGGAAAAGGTGATTTCATGGGCCTGGTCGTACTGGTCGATCAGCCGTTCCCTGGTTTGTCCGATATCCTCACGTAAAAGGTAGGTGGCGAGCGACAGCAGGATGCCTACCCCGAAAATCATGTAGGCAGCCTCCTCGTGGTGCAGGACCAGGTGAAAGAAGATGGCCAGCCCCGAACCGGCGATGAATTCTATGAAGATTGCCATATCCTGTATTTTTTTGTGCATTGAAGTCCTCCTCATTTTTCAGCTGCTGGCGCTGAAAACAAAAAAGCCAAATTGCCCGAGAATCTGGTGCGATCTCGGCAACCCGGCAGTCCACTTGAGACCCCTTGGCTTTCCGCCCATCCTTTACCGGATGGTGTGGCGGTTATCAGGGATCTCCTCTGGCAAGGTAGCCCCTTTTCCCAAGAAAACATTAATCCAAACAAAACTCAAAGTCAAGCCCTTGAATTGGGCAGACGTCACAGACAGGTAAAGATTACGTATACCTACAGCCACACCAGGACCCGCGCAAAGCCCGGCCGAGCACTCGGCGTATGGGCACGGGGCGGGCGTTGGGGATGTCGCTTGATTAGGACAGAGGGTGATTTTATCCCCCCTATGGAATAGGGGGAAGCCGAACGAAGTGAGTCAGGGGAATCTCTTGGCAAGGGGGGAGGACCCGGAGGGCCCCTGTCTGCCTACGCGTGCCTTCCCCTCTACTTCGCAGGGGCAATAGAGAGTGCGCATGGCTGGTCGCTTGCGAAGTGCGGCAAGAGGTGGAAGATCAGTTGGAAAGTCCCGGTTCGGTGAGGAGGAATTGCATGACCCCCAGGAGGTTGATCCGTCTGCGGAACATCAGGTTTTTTTCCCCGATGTCGCTGGTCGATTCGGCCTGCTCGGTAAGTCTAAGGTACTGCTCGTACGCGGTGTCAAACGGGTTAATCCTTTTCACGGGTTTTCAGGCTCCTTGAAGTTGTGATGAAGAGCACTGAAGTTACAGCAGATGCCGACAGATGTCACTATTTTAATTGTTACATTATCATAAAACTGTTTACGCAGATGTGACCTGCAGCGCACCTCCCCGCTCCAGGGTGAAACCGCTCACGATCCTTTGCAGCTCCCCGGCCAGGAGGTGCATTCCCGCTGCCGCGGTGGCGAACTCCTGGGTACCAGCCGCGCTCGCGTTGATGATCCCCGTCACCTGCTGGATATTTCCTGTGATGCACCCCACGGTGGAGCTCTGCTCCTCGGCCGCGGTCGCGATGTGACTCACCTCCAGGGATATGGAGTGGATGGTGGCCGTGATCGCTTCCAGCGCCTCCCCGGTGAGAAGCGCTTTGCCGACCCCCTGGTCCGCCTCCGCCACCCCCTGCCCCATGGCGTCGATGGCGCGGCGCGTTTCGGTCTGGATCGACTTGATCATGGCGGAAATCTCCTTGGTTGCCGTGGTGGTGCGCGACGCCAGGGCGCGCACCTCGTCGGCCACCACGGCAAATCCCCTGCCGTGCTCTCCGGCGCGCGCCGCCTCGATCGCCGCGTTCAAGGCGAGCAGGTTGGTCTGGTCGGCAATGTCGTTAATGGTCTCGGTGATCTCGCCTATCTGCTGGGAGCGCTCACCTAGTTGGGCGATGACGGCCGAGGTGACGCGGGCGTGCTCCCCGATGGCCCGCATCGACATGGTGGTCTCGTCCATGATCCGGCGCCCCCGGGCCACGGCATCGTTGGCAGAGGCGACGTTGTCCGCCGCCGTCGTGCAGTTACGCGCGATCTCGCAGGCGGTCAGGTTCATTTCCTCGCTGGAACCCGCCACCAGGTGGATTTCTCCGGAGGCAAGCTCCGCCCTTCTGGCCATGGTTTCCGAGGTGCCATTTAGCTCGCTGGAGGCGGCCGAAAGCTGGCTGGATTCAGAGGCGAGCCTGGAGACCACCGTGTGCAGCGTGTCGGCCATATGGTCCACGTTGCGGGAGAGGATGTGCAGCTCGTTTCTGCTGCCGGGAGGGGCAACGCCGCCGATTCTCGCGACCAGGTCACCCTGGGCGATGGCGGCGACCTTGTCGGCAATTGCCCTGAGCGGCGTAACGACGCTGCAGGACAGGAAATAACCGATGGAAAGTGCCGCCACAACCCCGAGGGTGAGGCAGAGGAAGCTGAGCGCGAGGGAGAAGCGCGCCGCCGCTGCGTTACCGGCGTACCTGCTGCCTGCCTGCGACTTGTTGAGGGCGATGACCTTGCCAATGCTTTCGTCGATTCTGTCGGTGACGTCGGAAGCCTGGGTGCGCATGATGTTGATCGCCTCGTCGCGGCGCTCGGTGGTGGCGAGGTCCACGATTTTGTCCCTGAAGTAGTCGAAGAGTTTCAGGTCTTCGCCTATGCTCTTTTGCAGGGCAGCGGCCTCCGCCGAACGGTTTGAGGCGAAGAAGCGGTCAAGTCCCTTGGCCACCTTCAGCTCGGTCTGCTTCAGCATCTCCAGGTGGTCGTTTTGCTCTTGCGAGGACTTGTCAATGACGATGTCGCGCAAGAGATAGAGGGACGTCTGGTACCCCTTGACCACTTCTGTCAGGTCGCTTACCGGCACCAGGTTCGCACTGTACATAAGTTCCGCGCGCCGGCTGATGTCCCAGATGCTGCCTGCGGAAAGTATCCCGCTCAGGCCGGATATGCCTGCTACAAGTAAAAAGCCGGCCAGAAACTTTTTCCCAAGCGTCATGCCACGGTACCACTTCATCTTGCTGCTCCTTTTTCTCAGCGCAGAGTAACTGCAGGTAGTTTGTCCTTCTCCCATCGTAACAGACTGCTATCTATTAATGATTCCACAGATCCACCATGTTACATTGAAGTCACGCCACTGTTACATTGTTGTGACCTTTCGTTATTCAAACTAGAGTAGGGGCAGAATATCTGCCCCTACTTGTATGGTTAAGGCTCACTGGTTCCTGTTAACAGGTCAGCTGAGTACCTTTTGACTCTTCATTAGCAATTAGCCTGCCACGACGATCGCCCGCTATCTATGTGACAGGATTGATTTTGGGCACTGTTTTCCCGGATAGGAGGTGGTTAAAACTTGAAAGGCTGTTCAAAAACATTACAGTGAGGGGCATGCCTATTAATAAACTTAAATGGCGGATTTTAGCTCAATGTACCGAGCGCGGCATATTTTTGTAACAATCACGTTACAGGTTGGTTACAAGTATTGCAAATGCCTAAAAAGGGTGCTTAGTATTAAATAGAGTCTTCTGAGTCATCAATATTATGTTCCGGTTGCCTCAGGAAGAGCTTCCCGGTCCATTGGGCAACCAAGGGACGAGGATTTAACCTTGAGGATTCGGATCGCGTCACAGCTCCCCTGGCTGCCAGTGGGACAGCAATCATATTTCTGGAGTTGCCAATGAAACTTGTGGCCCCGCTTTCCTTTTCCGGGCCTGGGCCCGATGAACTGTACCAGTACTGCAAAGATCCCAGCTTTTCTCCCGGGGTCAAACGCAAATCCCGGCTCTTTACCGCGATCTTGCCCTGCCTTACCGGGATCGGCTCCTTGTACCAGGCAATCGCCGCCCGGCGCGACCTGCACGACTATCCACCTCCCGGCCGGCTGGTCGACATCGGAGGCTGCCGCCTGCACGTCCAGACCGCGGGGCGCGGCCTCCCCTCGGTGGTGCTGGAATCGGGCCTCGGGGGAATGTCCACCGCCTGGGGCTGGATCCAGCCGGAGGCTGCCAAATTCAGTAACGTTTTTTCCTATGACCGGGCCGGTCTGGGCTGGAGCGGCCCCGACTCGGCCCCCAAGTCGGCCACCCTGGCCGCGCAACGGCTGCGTGCCCTGCTGCTTAAGTGCCGAGTTCCTCCCCCGTACGTGCTGGTGGGCCACTCCATGGGTGGTCTTCTGGTCCGGGTCTTTGCCGCCCTCTTTCCCGACGAGGTAGCCGGGGTGGTGCTGCTTGACGCCGTGCACCCCGACCAGCACCTGCGCTCTGCGTCCATCGAGATCCACATGCGCTCCGGCTTTCGCTTTTTAAAGGCCGTTCCCCTTTTGGCGCAGCTAGGCTACGTACGCCTCACCGGGCTCTTCGACTCCTGGGGCGAAGGTCTGCCGGCGCGCCAGGCTGCCGAGTCGGAAGCTTTTCTCACCACCTACCGGCACCTCAGCACTACGCGCGAGGAGTCGCAGGCCTGGGAAACCTTTTGTGCCGAGGTACGCGGCGCCGGGGATCTCGGGGACACCCCACTGGCGGTGCTGACGGCCGGCAAGGACGTTTTGCCGGGCCAGCCCGAACTGCAGGACGAACTAGCCGCCCTCTCCTCCGACAGCTTCCACCAGGTGGTCCCGGGCGCCGACCACGTGACGCTGGTCACCCGGCGCGAGCACGCCCTTACCGTGGTGGAGGCGATACGGCAGGTAGTGGCCAAGGCGCATATGCCGCGAGCGGGAAGCCGGCGCAGGTGGGCCCATTAACAGTAGATTTCACATTAAATAGGCAACTGTTTTCCAAACGGTAACCGGATCGAGACATTCTCTGCGTATGATTGCCACATCAAACACGCAGGAAGGTTTCGAAACCATGGATACCATCGTCTCGCTCATCGGAAAAAGCTGCCGGGATCATAAGGACCGCACCGCCTTGCTCCAGAAACGCAAAGGGAGCTGGCAGGCAACCTCCTACGGGACCCTCTGGTCCACTTCGGACCTCATCGCCGCAGGGCTCGCGGAACACGGCTTCGGACCGGGGGAACGCGCGGCACTGCTCGCCGCCTCGTCCCCGCTTTGGCTGATGGCCTACCTCGGGATTCTCAAGACCCGGGGGGTGGTAGTCCCCATCGACAAAGAGCTGAAAGAGATCGAGGTGTGTCACATCCTTGCCCACTCCGAAGCGCGTGCTCTCTTCGTCGACGACGACCACCTCGACATGGTGCTCGGCATGGCAAGCGACCTGCCGCAGCTGACCCTGATCGTGAGGACCGACGCTCCCGGCGACACCCCGAAACTACCATTAGACAAGTTTCACTGCAGGCTGCTCCCCTTGAGCGAGTTCCTCAGGGAGCGGACCAGCCCCCCCACCTCTTTCGCCCCGCAGCAACCGCACGACACGGCCCTGATACTCTACACCTCGGGGACCACCGGTCGCGCCAAGGGCGCCACCCTGAGCCATGCCAACATCGTATCCAACATCCTCGGCACCACCACCCATTTCGGCGTGGACCAGTCGGTGCATACCCTCTCCATTCTCCCCATCAACCACATCTTCGAGCAGGTCTGCAGCATCCTGATCCCTCTTTCCCTGGGGGGAAAGATCTCCTTCTGCGAATCTTTGAAGAAGCTCGGGGAGAATCTGGCCGAGGTGAAGCCGACCATCTTCGTCGGGGTGCCGGCGCTGTACCGGATGATGCTCGGGCGCATCATGAAAAACATCCAGGAGAACCGGGTCTCACGGATCCTGAGCGCCCTCCCCTTGACCCGGGCTCTGGTCAACTCGAAGGTGCGCAGGAAACTTGGCACCGGGACGGTATTCATAAGCGGCGGCGCGGCACTCGACCCGGCCATAACCGGGGGGTTCGCGCGCTTCGGCGTGACACTCCTGCAGGGGTACGGGATAACGGAAACCTCGCCGGTCATAGCGGCCGAGTCCAGGCTCCAGGCGCGCCCCGGGACGGTCGGTCGCGTGCTGGCCGAGGTGGAGGTGAGGATCGACGCCGCCGAATACGGGACGGTGGGAGAGATCCTGGTCCGTGGTCCCAATGTCATGCAGGGGTACTTCAAGGACCCGAAGGCAACCTCCGAGGCCATGGTGGACGGCTGGTACCACACCGGCGACCTGGGGAGGCTGGATTCCGACGGGTACCTCTCCATCTGCGGCCGGGTGAAAAGCCTGATCGTCACCCCCAACGGCAAAAACGTCTACCCCGAGGAGGTGGAAAACGAGATCCTGAAGAGCCCGTACGTGGCAGAGGTCGTGGTCTACGCCGGCAGAAGCGGCCAGGTGGCGGAGGAGATCAGAGCCGTCATCTTCCCGAACCGCGAGGCGCTTGAGGAGTACGCGGCGCACCGGGGCGAGGCTCCCCTCTCCGCGGGGGAGCTGGAGAAGCTGTTGCGCGGCGAGGTCACCCGCGCCTGCGAGAAGCTCGCGGCCTACAAGCGGGTCGCGAAGGTAACCGTGAGCGACCAGGAATTCCCCAAAACCACCACGAGAAAGATCAAGCGGTTCGAGGTCGAGGCGCTGATGGCTGCTTGCGGGTAGATCACCTCAACTCTGCGCGGCACGCGGATCGGACCAACAAATCCAGCAGGAGCGTCGTTTAAGGACGCACTATGCGCGGCAGAAATGCCACTCGGGGTGCGCGCGCAGTGGTGCCCAATAAGCAAATCTCCAGTTCATGGCTACGGTATTCTCATAGAAAACATGACAGTTCAGTCCAGTCACTCCACATCGGTCATGTTCCTCCGGCAATGTTACAATCATGTAAACTTTTTCAAGCAGGGGCGAAATCAAAGAGTAAAAGGTTGCATATTGTTACCATAGAGTTAAAGTGACAGACAGAATTACCCATGGTTATTGACATGACACCCCATCGTGACACCAACCCGGGTGGCAGTCGGCTAAAGCCTCCGCATTTCCCATCCAAGAGACAACGGGGTTTCTTTCGAAAGATCCGCACCCCACAACCAGCAAAGGAGGATTGTCTGACATGGTACAAACAGGAGATGATCTACGACAGCTGAAGGGAATCGGCAAGATTCTGGTCCAACGGCTGCAGGACGCAGGGGTGGACAGCTTTGCCAAGGTTGCGCTGGGAGGCGAGGTGGAGCTGAAAAAGATCAGCGGCATCAACCCCCGCAACATCGCTTCCATCCTAGAGCAGGCGAACCGGCTCGCCGCGACCTCACCTTCCGAGCATGTGGTACGCATCGAGACCCTCCAACTGCGCCTGGGCGAGGTGAGGCAGAAGATCCAGACCCTGGCCGAGACCGCCCAGGAGCGCTTCCAGGAGGAGCTGGCCGGTAAGTGGGGCAAGAAGCTGAGCGCCGACCTGGTGCGCATCGAGGCCACCCTGGAGCGCATCAACTTCGAGGGTAAGAAGGGCTCCAGGCGCGCCAGCAAGGCCCTGGGCAAGGTGGACAAGCGCGTGAGCGGACTCGCCGGGGATGCCAGCCTCAAGAAGGTGCACAAAACCCTCAAGAGGGCGAGAAAGGCCGTGAAAAAAGCTGTCAAATAGGCGAGCGAGTTATCCGTGAGACAAAACCGGCTTGCAGCCGTCGATATAGGAACCAACTCCATCCGCAGCATCGTGATCCAGGTCGACGCCGCCGGCAAATACCGGATCCTCGATGATGAGAAAGTGACCGTCAGACTCGGCGAGGGGCTGCACCGGACCGGCATCATTGCGCCTGCCGCCTGGGAGCGCGCCCTGGAGGCGCTTTCGCGCCAGAAGAAGATCATCGACGGCTACCAGGTGCGCTCCATCGAGGCGGTCGCCACCTCCGCGGTGCGCAAGGCGGCCAACGGCCCGGATTTCATCGCCGCCATCAAGAGCCTGATCGGGCTGGAGGTCGAGGTGATCTCCGGAGAGGACGAGGCCGAACTCGCCGCGCTCTCCGCCTTCCACAACTTCGACCTGGAGGGGGTGCGCCACCTGATCTTCGACATCGGCGGCGGGAGCCTGGAACTGATCACGGCGCTGGGGACCCACATCGAGGAGATCCTCTCCCTGGAACTGGGCGCGGTGTTTCTGACCGAGACCTTTCTGAAGAGCGACCCGGTAACGGCGGACGAGCACCAGAAACTGCGCAAGCATATCCGCAAGGCCTTGAAAAACCGCTTCGCGAACCAGGAGCGCCTGACCATGCAGTGCCTGGTGGGATCAGGCGGTACCATCACCTCCATCGCCTCCATGGTGATGGCGGGGCGCCGCGAGCGCTACGACTCGGCGCACGGCTACGAGCTTTTGCGCTACGATCTGGTGCACCTTCTGGCCATGCTGCTTAGACTAAGCGACAAGGAACGCCGACAGCTGCCAGGGCTGAGCCCGGACCGTTCGGACATCATCATCGCCGGCGTCACGGTGGTGGACGAGCTGATGGACTTCTTCCAGGTGAACCTTTTGAGGGTGAACGAGCGCGGCATCCGCGAGGGGCTGATCCTGCGCGGCCTGCGCAAACAGCAGCTCCTGCCGCGGGAAAAGCCCCTGCGTTCCTGGCGCGAATCGGTGCTGGAATTCGCCCGCTCCTGCCACTTCGACGAGGAGCATTCCCTGCAGGTGGCGAGGCTCGCGCTGGAACTTTTCAGGGTGCTCTCCCCGCGCCTCGGCTTTTCCGACAAGGAGCGCCGCCTGCTGGAAGCCGCGGCGCTCTTGCACGACGTCGGCTACTTCATTAACTACTCGAGCCACCACAAGCATTCCTACCACCTGATCCGCCACGCTGATCTGTTCGGCTTCACCCCGCGCGAGCGCGAACTGATCGCCAACATCGCCCGCTACCACCGGAAGTCGCTCCCGAGGAAAAAGCACGACCAGTTCATCCGCCTAGCCGTCGAGGACCAGGTCCTGGTTTCCCGGCTGGGCGGCATCCTGCGCCTGTGCGACGGACTAGACCGGCGCCGCAACTCAGTGGTCGAGAGACTTGACTGCGCCCTCGCCAGCGGTTCGCTGAGCATCACCCTGGTGGGCCAGGACGAAATGTCCGTCGAGCTTTTCGGTGCCAGGGCGAAAAACGACCTTTTTCAGGCCGCCTTCAACCTGAAGCTCGCCATCGAGGCGGCTATCGGATCAGGCGCCCCGACCGCCCAGGGTCACGCTATCTGAGCCCCCGATCACGTCCGGAGCTTTTGCCGACCGGCAGCGAGCCGGCGCAGCGAGCGCTGCCGGTCCCGACGGGAAAGCTGATATTTGTCTGCTTGGTTCTTTTGTCTGATCATGGTATATCAGATCCACGCCGGGAATAACTGGAAGGGAGCCAACCATGAAAGTAATTGCCCTCTACAACATCAAAGGCGGAGTCGGCAAAACCGCTGCCTGCGTCAACCTGGCCTACTCCTGTGCTATGAGCGGCCGGAAAACCCTGCTCTGGGATCTCGATTCCCAGGGCGCCGCCAGCTACTATTTCAATATTAAACCGGTGGTTAAGGGTGGCACCAAGAAACTTTTCAAGACCAAGGCGATTGCCGACCTGGTTAAGGAAACCGACATCGAGAATCTGGACCTGCTGCCGGCCGATTTTTCCTATCGCCACATGGATCTGTTTCTGGACAGCGAGAAAAAACCCAAGAAACGGATGAGGGAGTTTCTGAGCCGCTTCGCCGACGATTACGACGTGCTGTTCCTGGACTGTCCCCCCAGTTTTTCGCTGGTGTCGGAAAACGTCTTCAATTCGTCTGACGTCATGCTGGTGCCGCTCATTCCCACCACCCTCTCCTTGCGCACCTACGATCAGATCCTCGACTACGTGAGCAATCACAAAAAGCTAGACCTCAAAATCATGCCTTTCTTTTCCATGGTGGACCGGCGCAAGAAACTGCACCTGGAAACCATGAGCGCGGGCCAGTCGGACGACAAAGGGTTGCTGCAGGCAAGCATCCCCTACCTGTCTATCATCGAATACATGGGAGTAAGAAGGGCGCCGGTAGGGGTGTTTGCGCCCAAGAGCGCGGCTGCCGAGGCTTTTGGCGAACTTTGGACCGAGGTGGCAACGAAGGGGCAGCTGCCGGGCAAGTGACTCCCTATCAGATACGATCCTCACGGACAGGCAAGCGTCCGGCAACGGATCTTCCGCCCCCTGCGGCATCACCCACGTTATCAATCTCGCCACTACTGCCGGCGTCATCGCTTCCCACTGTTCCTTGGTCATTTCCCTGATCATATTTTGCTTCTGACACCCGACAGGACAGGATATCGCGGCCAAGCACAGATGCAGGCTGCACAGATGTCAAGGTTCATCCCTAACCAAAGCCGGGTACCTCACCCATGGAAATTATCAGGCGACTGTGGCAGGGACGTGCCCGAAGGATAGCAGTTCAGGTGAAATCCAATCTTGGCTTCACTTCCCTAGGGCGCCGGGAGGCATTTCCGCAAGGCGGGCACCGAAGAACAATTGCAATGTTAACAGAACTGTAACATAGACATGCTACAGTGGAGAAAAAGTCACTGTGGCCCTCAGGGGAGGATGTATGAACAAGAGAAACTATGTTCGGTACGGATCTGAGCTTTTACCGGGAAGTCTGAGTAAGGTAACCCTTGCCTGGGAAGGAAATTCTATAATCGGTTCCTACGCGGTGAATTATGGTCCGCACGGGATCAGCATCGTCATCCCCCCCTTGCTGAACTCGCTCCAGATGCCAAAGGAAAAAGAGACTGTCAGAGTTCTCATGCCCATTGACGAGAAGTGGTTTACCGGAACCTGCATTTATGTCAGGAATGAAGCTGATGGTTCCATCTCCATGGGAATCTTTTTCTGTAACCCTGAAGAACAGCGCCACCTCAAGGAATTGCTTTTCAACTCGCTCAATATCCCGAGAGATTCTCACTCCTTCGTAAGCTACGAGTGGGAGGAGTTCGTAACCAAACTCTGCGATTCCGATGACCCCAAATTGAAAAAAATCGGCCACCACCATAGGGAAGTAATGAAGGCGCGACAGGACAGGCCACAGCTGACCTGAGCCAGGACAGACCATTTTGGGACTCAAGGAAACGGGACATTGCCTCAGCGCAGTTTCCCGTTTTTCATTTATGCGGCGACCATCCCTTTACCCAACTCCCTCAATCCCGCTCTCAAACCACCAACCGAATACCACCCGGCTTTCTCTATCGACCAGCAAATTACATGCGCCTAGTTGACAACCACATTATTAGCCATATATTATTAACACCACGTAATGTATATTTTTGCCAGCAGGTTCAACGAGCCGCAATCCATCGATACAGATATCCGTAACCAGTGCCAGCGCTTTGAGGTATTCCACCAGCAAATGCCAAGTCGGGGGAGGCCGCGTATGGAAAGAGAGCATTTCAGCAGGCAGTTCGATCTCGACCTGAACGAAATACGGGAAAAGCTCATTGAGATGGGGGGGAAGGTGGAATGGATGATGGACAACGCCATGCAATCCCTCCTTGAGCGAAACACCGAACTGGCGGAGCAAACCATCGCCTTCGACAAGGAAATTGACCGGCTCGAAATGGAGATCGACAGGAACTGCCTGGTGGTGCTCGCCTTGCGCCAGCCGGCGGCCCGCGACCTGCGCTTCATCACCCTGGCGCTCAAGATCGTGACCGACCTAGAGCAGATCGGTGACCAGTGCTCCAGCATCGCCCGGAGAGTAAGGGAGCTGAACCGGGAGCCGAGCCTGAGACCTATTATCGACCTGCGCCGGATGGCGCAGGCGGTCTCCACCATGGTTCGAGAGGCGCTGGACGCCTTCGTACGTGGCGACCACATCCTGGCGGGCAAGGTGTGCGGCGACGATCAGGTGGTGGACCGCCTGAACGAGCAGATCCAGCGGGAACTGCTCGCCGTCATGTTGGGGGGGCCGGCCATCATCGGCCGCGCCGTCAGGATAAACCAGATTTCCAAGCGCCTGGAGCGGATCGCCGACCATGCCACCAACGTGGCCGAAATGGTGATCTTCATGGTCAAGGGAAAGGACATCCGCCACGCAGCCTGAGGTAAGGACGCGACCAGGCATCAGGCGTCCAGCACCTCCCGCGCCAGGGTGAGCAGTTTTTCCGGCAGGATCGGCTTCAAGAGGAAATTGGCGCCATCCTCACTGATGCGCTGCCGGTCGATGATGTCGCCAGTGTAGCCGCTGATAAATATGGCCCGGACGTCCCCCTTCAGGGCGCGAATCTCGTCGTAGGCATCTCCGCCGTTTTTCCTCGGCATGATGACGTCCAGGATCACCAGGGCAATTTCGTCGCGGTGTTCCCGGAATTTTTCCACTCCGTCCTGGCCGTCCATCGCCTCGATAACCCGGTACCCCTTGGAGGTCATGACCTGGCTGATCAGACTGCGGACCGCGTCGTTATCCTCCACAAGGAGCACGGTCTCCTCCCCGCGGGGCACCGTGTGGACGCTGGAGGCTCGCGGCTGCGGCAGCACGGCTTCCACCCGCGGCAGGTAGACGGAAAAGGTGGTCCCCTTGCCGATCTGGCTCGCTACGCATAAAAAACCGCCGTGCTGTTTCACGATTCCATAGCTTATGGAGAGTCCCAGACCGGTCCCCTTCCCCACTTCCTTGGTGGTAAAAAACGGCTCGAAAATCCTCTGGCTGGTCGCCTCGTCGATCCCCGAGCCGGTATCCGAGACGGTTATCAGCACGTACTCCCCCGCCTGCACCGAGTCGAAGGCCTTGACAAAATCGGCCGAGAGCTCGACGCGGCTCACCTCCAGGGTCAGCTTCCCCCCCTCAGGCATGGCATCGCGGGCGTTGGTCGCCAGGTTTACCAGCACCTGCTCGATCTGCCCCTGATCCGCCAGCACCCCCTGGGGCTGGTCGCTAAGTTTCATGGTCAGGTCGATATCGGCTCCGATCAGCCTTTCCAGGAATCCGATCAGATTTCGCACCAGGGTGTTACACTCCAGTTTGCCGGCCTGGACCGGCTCCTTCCTGCTGTAGGAGAGCAGGTTCTGGATCAGCGCCACCGCCCTGTTGGAAGCGGTGTTGATGGCCTCCAGGAATCCGGAGTAAGGCGGAGCCGGGTTGAGCTCGGTCATCAGCAGGCTCGTGTAGCCGAGTACCGCTGTCATGATGTTGTTGAAGTCGTGGGCGATCCCCCCGGCGAGGGTGCCGATCGCCTCCATTTTGTGCGCGTGCAGAAGCTGGGTCTCCAGCTTCTTCAGCTCAGTTATGTCGTGAAAGGTCCAGACACGGCCGACCGCCCGGGTACCGATGAACTGCGGTTTGGAAAAACGCTCGAAGCATCTGCCGTCGGCCAGTTCCACCAGGTCGTAACTCTCCAGTTCCGGCTGCCAGTAGAGTTCGGTCACCGCCTCGAAAAACTGCACCGGGTCCAGCACCTGCTCCAGAAGCGAAAGGAGCAGCTTGTTGGAGTCTCCGCTGGCCAGCGCCTCGTCGCCGATACCCCACATCTCCACGAAACGGCGGTTGCAGGCGGAAATCTCGCCGTGGGGGTCCACAGCCATGATGCCGTCGAGGGTGGACTCGATGGTAGCGGACAGCAGGGAATTGGCCGCGACGGTCGCCTGCCGCGCCTCCAGGCGCTCGGAAAGCATGAGGGTATTTTCCAGGGCCACGGCCGCACCGCTGGCAAGCCCCTGGAGAATGGTAGCGTCCCCATCGTCAAAGGAGCGCGCTCCCGTGGTGTCGTAGACCTCGAAACAGCCGAGTAGCTCCCCGGAGCTGCTCAAAACGGGCACCGCAATGATATTGGCGACGGTAGGTTCGGAGCCGGTAACTAAGTGGTTACACCCGGCGATACCATTTTCTATCAGGACTCCATTGGTGGCAAGGATTTGGCCTACGGTCCCCTCACCGCTTCGAAAACGCTTGTCGATGCGCAGGAATTCGCCGTCTCTTAAAAATTCGGATACGACGATTTCCGCTCCTTGAAGCAATCCGGCGCTCCCTCCCGAGGTCCCCGTCAATTCCACGGCGGAATGAATCAGGGTTTTCAGCACGCTCGAAGCATCGAGAACGGAGTTCAACTGCTGGTTGGCATGCAGCAGGATGCCGAGGTGCCTCTGCCGCTGGATCAGGGCGAGTTCGGCGGCAGAGCGTTCGGCAACCTCCCGTTCCAGCTCATTTTTGGAACGCTCCAGTTCCTGGCTTTTCTGGGACAGCCGAAATAGGGCCTGCTCGGCCTGGAAACGCAGGGCATTTTCCTGCGCCATTTCGGATCGCATCCCTTCGTAGCGCTTAAGGGCGAAATAGGCGCAGACGGTGGTAACAATGCTGCTGAAGGTAATGGTGATGAGGTGGGAGGTCCAGATGCCGATGTCCGGCTTGACGGTTTGTTTCAGACACTCGAAACCGAACATTAGGGCGAGCGCCGACACCAGGGTCAGGAAGAGTAACCCGGTAAAGGACAAGTTCTGCGCGGCGGATGGGGTGCCGATTGGATCGGCAGTGCCAGCGACAGTGCAAGGTCTGGTCGTGAGGTCATGTTTCATATCGTTCATTGCACCTGCCTTCAACCCGGGCACCGTCGCCCGCTACCAGTCGTTGAGAAGCCTGGCCAGCGCCTCTCCGTAGATTTCCACGTTCATGGCCCGATAGGAGTCCCGTACTTCGCGCAGCTTCATTATGGGCCGGTCGATTTCCCGGAAAAACGAGGCCAGGATCATCCTGTTCAAAAGGGTCATTTGCCACCGTCCTGACTGCTCCCTGCCGCGGCGACCGGTGTTGCCAGGAGGAATACGCCGGTCATCTTGAAGAGCATGGTATTCATCGGGCTAAGCCCCTCCAGCAGAATTTCCGCCTGCTTACCCTGGCGGATCTCCTTGAAACAGCGCAGCAGTAGCGCGATTCCCATGGAGTTGATCCGTCCGGCCCGGGTGAAATCGAACTTCACCAGGGAGTGCCGGACCTTCGCGGGGAGGGCCTTGAAAAAAGGCTCAGACTGGGCGTCAATGGTCCCCACCAGCGCGAAGAAGTCGTGAGGGGCCGAGAGATCACGAATTGTCGATTCGTTGTTCATGCTGCATCTCCTTGGTTGAGTTCGGTTAGGTGGAAACCGCGCGGCAACAGCGGGTCGAGCGCGCTCGACAGCTGCAGATGCCCGCCTACCACCGTTTCCAGACCGGGCTGGACGTTCAGGTGGAAATGGTCCAGAAAGCGCCAGATGATGAAGAGCCCCCGCCCCCCCTCATCCGTGACCGGATCGCCCTCCTGGTTCCGGGCCAGATGTTCAAGCACCACTTCGGGCTCAAGACTCCCCCAGCTGTCGGTGAGAGTTAGTGCAAGGGTTTCGCCATCGAAACCAAAGCTGAAGACGATCCTTTCCTCGGGGAGCATGACCCGTCTTTCCCCCTTTTTAAAGATCTTGCTGCCGTCGGGAGCGCGCGGGGCGTCGTAGATGGCGTTTTCCAGCAGCTCGTCGGCAAGGAGCGACCCTTTTTGCCGGAGCATCTCGTGCTCCTCCCCATCGCCTGCGAGCAAAGTTTCGAGGGCACCGATCAGCGGTTCCTTGTCCTCGCTTGAAAGAAGCTGGAAGGAGTGAATGGCGGTCCCCTTCCTGAGACAGGTGCTGATCTCCCAAGGGCGCCGGTCGACGATCCTGGACACGATGCCGGGGAGATACTCGCGGTCACGCCCGGCGTCCAGCGGCGAATTGAACGCGAGATGCCGCACGTTGTCCACCAGCAAAGGCTTAAGCTGCGGGGCAGCCTCCTCTGAAGAGGAGATCAAAAGGATTTCGCTACCCGGACATGCCGCGCGGATGCCGGCGGCAAGCTCCGGGTGCTCCCCGGGGTAGAGACGCGCGGAGAGGATCACCAGCCGCAGGGAGCCGCCGGCCCGGCGCAGCCTTTCCAGAGATGCCTCCAGGTCGTTATCGACCGATATTTTCAAAAGCCGCGGGATCCCGTTCAGGGTACCCTCCCAGAAGCTTGCATCCTTTTCGTCGCTGAACATCACAGCAACCCTCTGCATCCGGCGCACCTCACTCTCCATTCTCGAAGTTGAAAATACGTTCATAGGGTGTCGAACCTGGCGACCAGCGTGGTCACGTCGTCGTCGAAAGGCTCGCCACCTGTGTAGGCGGCCGCCCATTCCAGCAGGGAACCGTGCAGCATCCGGGGATGCAGGTCCCTGCCGGCCCTGAGCATTTCTCGCAGCCGGTCGTAGCCCAGCTCCTCACCGATCGCATCGGCACACTCTATCAGGCCGTCGGTGTACATGAAGAGCGCGTCACCGGGGGTAAAACCGGTGCAGCACTCGGGGTACTCCGAGTCCCGTTCGAAGCCGAGCGGAAAGCCGGCCGGGGTTTCCAGCATTTCCGGCTCCAGGCCGTCCTTGCGCAGCAGGTAGGGGAAGTTGTGCCCCGCATTGGCTATGGTGATGGCTTTGGTGGAGAGATCGATGCTCGCGATCAGGCAGGTCATCAGCAGGCTTTGCCGTGCGGTGGCGAGGATGGCGTTGTTCATGCCGGCCAGAAGCCCCGCCGGCGTGGTCACCCCCAGGGAGATCAGGGTGTGCAGGCTCGCCTTGGCCGCGGTAGTCACCATCCCCGCCTGCACGCCGTGACCGCTCACGTCCGCTATGACCAGCCCCAGAATATCCTCGCCGACACTGAAATAGTCGAAGAAATCCCCACCTATCTCCGAGCAGGTCGCGATGCCGGCCCCGACGGTGACCCCGCAGAAATGGTAGAGCGGCGGTGGCAGCAGGTCCTGCTGGATCTTCACCCCGCGGGCCACCTCCTCCCGTATCCGCGAGCTGAGACGGTCCAGCGCCTCGAGCAGCCCACGCTGCTGCTCGGCTACCGCCATCATCAGGTCGGAGACCGCCACCACCCCGACGCAGTGCCCGTTTCTCACGATCGGAAAGGCGTCGGTCTGCAGCGTCGGGTCCTGGGAAAGAAGCTGTACCGCTGCCTCGTTGATATCGAGATCCGGCGCAAAGACCACCTTTTTGCCACCCAGGTCGTCAAGCAGAGCGAGTACCGGCTTCTTGGCGTACAGGTCCATGGCGAACTTGCGGCTCAATAGGTTCAGGAGATCCTTGCGGGCGATGGATCCGAGAAAGACACCGCCGTCGGCTACCGCCACGTTTAAAAGTTCGGGGTCTTCCTGGAAGAGCGCGAGCAGTTCGCTAACCGGCAGAACCTTTGCGACATTAACAACTTCCTTGCTGACCTCGACAAGTTTTGGAATTGATGTTTCCTGGGACATGCGTAGCGCCTCTCCTTCGATTTTTCGGGAGCATACAGTAGAACCGTTGCGGCTTTGTTACAGGGAGGTTCCAATTTAATGAGATCGCCGGCGCAAGGCTGACCCGGTACCTGTTTCGAGGTCAGCTGAGTATCTTGGGCCCGGTAACGACCCCATTACCTGCATTTGTCTGCCCGATGCCAACTATTCGGGCCGGGTGGCATTACCCTTTTTCCCTGAGGCTTCTTCAAGATACCTGCAATCCTAAGCCTCATCGGCAAAAGCATGGCCAACTGAAGAAAAACCAAAAATTTAATCGTTACGCCAAGGTCACATTTATTGTTTTGAACCGTTACTGCTCCCTGTTTTTGATCGTTGCCGCGTTGATATGCTAAAATAAGATATTTTAATGGCAGGGCGAAACAGACATCATTACGCTGCCACGGAACTCACCATGAAACTCCTCGTCGTCAGGCATGCAGCGGCCCTCGAAAGAACTACAGACATCCCGGATAAGGAGAGGTACCTGACCTCTGAGGGGAGGGCCTTTATCAGGGCCACCGCCCGAACCAGGCTTAAATAAAGGGGTGAAACCCTGCTTGATACTCACAAGCCCCTGGTGCGCTCGGTGCAGACCGCCGGCATACTGGCAGAGGGGCTGTCGTACATCGGACCGGTCATAGCGACCGACGAGTTGTCACCGGGGTTCGATGATGCGTCACTCAGGACGCTTTGGGAAAAGTATCAGCAGGTGGATGAACTGGTGCTGCTCGTGGGTGCCGAACCGGACTTAGGCGGCGCGGTCGCCTCTCTTTTGTCGCTCCATGGTGGCTTCGACTACAAAAAGGGATCGGCATCCAAGTTGAAGATGGATGCCGAGTCCGGCAAGCCCGCAGCCTTCAAATGGCTTGCCTCCGGCAAAATATTTAAAAGGTCACATTAGAGGGCCTTTACCTCCCTTGCGGGTCCCCACTGACTAAAATCGCCCTCAGTATAGGCACCCCTTGCGGGTGCCAACCTCTTATTTCCTGCAAAATAGCAGTAATCGGCTCGCCGCCTTGAGCCACCGGCCCCGCCAATCCCGATACTTACGGACCAGCCCGCCTGCTCTGCCCCCTACCCCTTGACACCTGAAGAGGGGATTGTATACTGGTATACCGATATATTAGTTTTAATTAATTTTTTTGACTGACTGCTCTGTCCATGCTGTCAAGATGGCCTTAACTAATCTTCAGAGGCATCTCCCTAGGTCGGAAAAAAGCTCCCTGTTTTTACGGCGTTTTCTTCTATAAAAGTAGGCATAAAGACTTTGGAGGTGACTATGGCTGACTATACAGGAACCATCAAGGACTTTATTGAAAACGAGATGATTAGCAACAATCCTGGAACTATTCTTTCAATTTCCGATTCACTGATAGAAAATGGAATAGTCGATTCATTGGGGGTGCAGGTTTTGATCGCTTATCTGGAAAAAGAATTCGGAATCAGCGTCGCAGATAACGACATAATTCCTGAGAATTTCGATACCATTAGTTCAGTGGCAAATCTTGTTAACCTTAAATTGAATGGTATTCGGTAACTTCCACAATCAAGAGAGGTGAACTCCCCCCGGAGTTACAATGATCAAATATTGCATGATGCGGGCCGTACAAGCCGCGGAGACCTTAAAGCATAACAGTATTGGCAAACTATTGAACGAGATAATTTATTTCGACCGTGAAGCCGTGCCTGTGGAAATGGACCTGGCCGTCTTACGCCCTCTGGAAGACTTTGCACGGCAATCCGATGAAATACTCGTAGAAGTAACTGCTAAGGTGCTGAGCAACCGCGGCTTGGCCTATCAGATGAAGAGCAGATATCTGAAAGCCGAGCACTACCTGAACACCGGGTATCGCGGATTTGCCATGGTAAACACCGAGGGTGTCAGCGGCGATATCTGGTGCGCAGTCTCTACGGATCCAAGGTACGGCCTTGTACACCCTGACGAAAGCTGGCTCAACATCAACTGCGCCAAAGGCGAGGTGTACGCCTTCGACATGTACCTGAACCCGGGAAAAAGGGGATTTAACCTGGCGGCAGCCCTGCAAAACGGGGCCTTGCACGCATTGAAGAAGCAGGGATTCACGAAAGTCTACGGATTTTACTGGGCTGACAATGTGGCAGCACTCTGGGTGCACCGGACCTTGCGCTGGAAGGAGCTAAAAAGAGTGCAGGCGAGCCGATTTATACTATCGAAAAAATTTTGTATAAGAAGCAAGACAGAACCTGTTGCCTGACAATTTGTATGTGGCGGCAGCGAAAAGGAGCCGTGATGAATAACAAGGATATTCCCATGATTCCTAACAGAAAGGCATCGTTACCGAGAGTATACGGAGATACGCCATCCTTTCTCGGTGTTCCGGTGCTGCGCCAGGAGACCCTGACCGGCGGATGCGACATCATTGTGGCCGGTGTCCCCTGGGAAGGGACGGTCACCTGGGGAACCTTCACCGGCTGCGAACTGGCGCCCCGGTCCATCCGCCACGCGGCCGCGCGCTACGGCGGGTTTTTGCCCGAGTACGAGACGAATCTCTTCGATTACCTGAAAATCGCCGACATTGGCGACATCGCGGTGAACCCCAACGACCCGCAAGCCACCATGAGAAACGTGCACCAGGCCATGGGGCACATCTACCGGAACCGGAGTATCCCTTTTGTACTGGGTGGCGATCACTCCTTCACCCCGGAGATCATCAGGGCCTTGAGTGACGCGAACGACGGGGATATCGGTGTGATCCACTTCGACGCCCACCTGGACAATGCCAAGGTCTTCGGTGAGGACGAATTCGCGCGCTGCGGACCGCTGCACCGGATCTCGCAGATCGACCGGGTCCGCAAGGAGAGCATCGTGCACCTGGGCATCCGCGGGCCGAGAAACGCGCCCTCCCAGTACGAGTACGCCCAGAGCATGGGCGCACGCATCTTCACCACCAGAGAGATCCGGGAAAAAGGGATGGCCGCGGTCACCGAAGAAGCGATAGCCATCGCGCACAAGAATACCAAGCATGTCTTTGTCACCATCTGCTCCGACTGTATCGACGCTGGATACAACCCCGGCGGGCCCGCGGATTTTAACGGCCTCTTCCCTCACGAACTGCTGCCGGCGCTGCACCGGATCGCGGAATCCGGCATATCCGGACTGGACTACGTGGAGGTATACCCCGGCCAGGATCCCCAGGGGTACTCCTCGCATCTGGCCGCCTGGGCCATGATCTATGCTCTGGTCGGGATGGCGGCACGCAAAAGGGACCAAGCCCATAAAGTGGAGGCGAAGAGCAAACCGGTCAGCACCTTTGCGCCCCTACAGTGAGGCCACGTAAATGGAAGCGAATTTCTCTGAAGAGCAGCGAAATTTCAAGCAGATGGCGATTGAGTTCTCACGCAGGGAACTAAATGACGGGGCGAAGGAGCGCGAGAAAAGAGGGGAATTCTTCGAGGCCGGGTGGCAAAAGTGCGCCGAGTTTGGCATCCTCGGGATCACCTTGCCGGAAAAGTACGGCGGCATGGGGCTCGACACCATGACCTGCATAGCGACCATGGAGGGGCTGGGTTACGCCTGCCGGGACAGTGGACTGCTTTTCGCCATCAATTCGCACATCTGGACCTGCGAGGCGCCCATCAACAAATTCGGCAGCGACGCCCAGAAGAGGAACTACCTGCCGAGACTCATCGCCGGCACCATAAAGGGCGGGCACGCCATGACGGAGCCGGGTTCCGGATCCGACGCCTTCAGCATGCGGTGCAAGGCGGAGAGAAGCAAAAACGGCTACCTTTTAAACGGATCGAAGACCTTCATCACCAACGCGCCGATCGCGGACATACTCCTGGTCTTCGCGGTCACCGACAAATCCAAGGGCTTTGCCGGCATTTCCGCCTTCATCGTGGAAAAGGGCTTTCCCGGGTTTTCGGTGGGCTCCCCGCTGGACATGATGGGGCTGAAGACCTGCCCGCTTGGCGAGGTTTTCCTGCAGGACTGCGAGGTCCCCGAGGAAAACAGGCTCGGTCTGGAGGGAGCCGGATCGGCCATTTTCAATTCGGAAATGGAATGGGAGAGAAGCTGCCTCTTCGCGGCCCACCTGGGCGCCATGGAGCACAATCTGGAGGCGTGTATCAAATATGCCAAGGAGCGCAAGCAGTTCGGCAAACCGATCGGGAAATACCAGTCGATATCCCACAAGATCGCCGACATGAAAGTCCGCATCGAGCTGTCCAGGTTCATGCTCCACAACGTTGCAGCCATAAAGGGCCAAGGCAAGAGAGCTCCTCTGGAATCAGCCATGGCAAAGCTCTTCATAAGTGAGAGCTATGTGCAAAACTGCACCGACGCGCTGCACATGCACGGAGCCTACGGGTACTCCACTGAGTTTGACTTCGAGAAAAACCTGCGCGATGCCATCGCCGGAACGATCTATTCCGGAACGTCAGAGATACAGAGAAACATCATTGCCACATTTCTCGGATTGTAACCGCTGCGGCATTCCCTGCTGGAGGTGACCTATATGTACCTTTTACATCACCTTCTTGCCGACACGGCGTCCAAGGCCCCCCAAAGAACGGCGGTAGCTTTCAAGGACCAGCGGCTGAACTATGCGGATCTGGATGAGAGCAGCAGCCGGCTGTCAGGATGGCTTCAGCACCAAGGGGTCGGCAAAGGCGACCGCATCGGGATCATGCTGAACAAATCGCCGGAGTCGATCGTCTCGGTGTTCGGCATCCTGAAGGCGGGAGCGATCTATGTCCCTCTCGACCCTCTGGCCCCCGGCGGGAGACTGAGCTCGATAATCAGCCACTGCGGCATCGAGCTGATCGTCGCTTCACCCGAAAACCTGGCCAAGATGCTGTTGGACCAGGGAGACGGTCACATCCTTAAAACGGCCCTCTTGACCGGTTCCGGATCTCTGCCGCCCAAGGCGGCAGGCTTTGCAGCCGGCATCAGCTGTATCGGCTGGCAGGCGGCCCTCGCCGACAACCCCGGCGGCCGGTGCCAGGTGGAACTCTCGGATGCGGCTCCGGCCTACATCCTGCACACTTCGGGCTCGACCGGCATGCCCAAAGGTGTGGTCATCTCCCACCTGAACGCCCTGACCTTCGTAAAAATGGCAACGGAGTTCTTCAAAATCAATGAAAACGACCGCATGGCCAATCATGCCCCCCTGCATTTTGACCTCTCCATTTTCGATATTTTTTGTGCGGTGCAAACCGGAGCGGCCCTTATCCTGGTCCCGGAATACCTGTCAGCCTTTCCGATCAGGCTCGCTGAATTTATCGACAAAGAGCAGGTCACCGTTTGGAATTCGGTCGCCTCGGTGCTTACCAAGCTGACCGACCAGGGCGCCCTGGAGAGGCTGCGGTTCGCCTCCCTGCGCCTGGTGCACTTTTCCGGGGATATCATGCCGGTCAAGTACGTGCGAACCCTGAAACAATGCATGCCAAAAGCGGAAGTCTACCATATTTACGGGCAGACCGAGGCCAACTCCTCGTTGTATTTCAAAATCCCCGAGACGATACTGGATGACGCCTGGAAAATCCCGATCGGCAGGCCGTTCCCGAATTTCGACGTCTTCGCTCTGGATGACGACGGCAAGGTGATCACCACACCGGAGGAGGAAGGCGAACTCCTGGTGCTGAGCGCCACGGTGGCTCTTGGCTACTGGAACAACGGGGAGAAAACCCGGGAACAGTTCACCTCCGACCCCAGAAATCCCTCGGCCCATGCGCGGGTTTACAAAACGGGGGACCTGGTTCGTCTCAATGGCGAGGGTGAATTTATCTTTGCCGGCCGCAAGGACCATATGGTGAAAAGCAAAGGTTTCCGGGTGGAACTGGACGAGATAGAAATCGTGTTGAACAGCCATCCGAAGATTCGCCAGGCCGCAGTGGTTGCCGTGCCGGACGATCTGGCCGGCAACAGGATCATCGCCTACATCTCGCTTACCGGTGGAAGTGCTGTTACCTCCAGAGAGCTTCTGGAACTGTGCAGCCAGCATCTGCCCAAATACATGGTGCCCGAGTTGATACGATATCGCCAGACGCTGCCAATAACCTCAAATGACAAAGTAAACAGGAAAGCTCTGGTGCAGGAATTTATCGCTGAACAACCGGGTTAAGGAAAGGAGAGTGCTTGCGTTCGATGACGCAGCTCCCCGGACGCCATCCGGTCAATATCCGCATAAACAATGCAGTTTGCCGAACAATGAGCCTGCGACAGGAGCGCAGCGTTGGGAGAGAAAATGGTAATGCCTCCGGAAAAGTGAATATCGCCTTCATCCCCCCAGTTGTTGGCAGCTGCGACGTAAAAGCTGCACCCCGCCACCATTTCCGACCAATACGGGAAAGGCGGATCAACGCCCACCCAATTGGTGGAAAAGACCAAGAGATCCACCTGGGCGCCCGAGAGAAAACCTATGAATTCCCAGTAGTTGATGTCGCAGCAAATCCCCAGCCCGATTCTGCCCCATTCCGTGGTAACAGCCTGGTATCCCAGATCTCCGGTTTCCGCCCAGTCGAGATCCGGTCCAAACAGGTGAATCTTGCGATATTTGCCGACGATCAGACCGTCGGGATCGATGATGATCTGTGAATTGTAAAGTTTCTTGGTACTGCAGTCAGTTTCGGCCAGACCCAGGACGATGTATACCTGGTAACGCAGTGCGAGCTTGGCGAAGGCATCGGTTGTAGGGCCGGGAATGGTCTCCGGCAGTGTATCAAATTCGGCGGAACCCCCGATAGCTAACCCGGTAGTGCACATTTCCGGCAGGACAATGATTCTGGCATGGTTCATTGCCGCCTCCCCGACTAAATCCGAAAGACATCGTATATTTTCAGCCTTATTGGATGGGGCTGCATGGTATTGAACAGCCGCCGCCTTGAGGGTAATTGCAGCCGGAAGGTGTGAAACATGCTTGATCATGTCGGTACCAAGTGTGTTTTACGCTCGGACACAGAAGCCATAGAAATGCTCCATTAATATTGAGGAACCACACGATATACCCGATGGCGCCAATATATCAAGTGTTGCTTTCCCAATGCCCCGATGCCCCACCTGCCCCCTCTTGCCCCTCCGGGCCTATCGGTAACGGGGAAAAGGTTGCCCGTCCTTGGAACGTCAGGTCGGGCCGCATCTATCGGATGCGACCTGACCTTTATTGTGCAACTGCCGATCTAATCTCCTCACACTATCTTACACGGAATGACGGCGTCCTCGTTGTAGGCATAGACCGCGCACAACCTGTGATACCCGTCGGCTATGACGACTTTCCCATTGGCTGTATCCCGCACCATGAGCAGAGGGGAGATCGCGTCCCCCTCATCTATTTTCCCTTTGTCCTTTTCGACATGGGTGTTGCTGATCCCAAGCAGTGACAGCCCAGACGCCCTGAAGATATCCTTCGCCTTGAACTGCGCAAGCGTCGCCGCTCTCATTTTTTCGACATAGCCCGCGGCTTCCTTTTCCGGGTAGATGAGGGAAAGGTACGATACTGCCGCAGGGTAGTCGTGCTCTTCCGGTTGGCTCAACCATTTGACTTCCATTTTCTTGGACATTTATCAGTTCCCCCTTGTCGTTTCTGATTCAAAATACCGAATAGACTCACTCCCCTGCTTGACTGTCCCGGCCCGTTTTCAACTGGCCGGGCCGTCCGCCTCCCCTCCGCGGTAGGCGGTGACCACGGCTGAGTAGCTGTCGAAAAAAAACTCCGGCCCGAACAGTCCGGTGAGACTGGAACGCTCGAACTCCACCTGCACTTGCTCGATCACCTCGCAGAACACGAGCGTTACCCCCTCCCCCGCCAGCATGCCGTGCAGCGTGCGCAGCGCTTCAGCGGCGCTGAAGTCCACATCGTCAACGGCGGAGAGGTCGATGCAAAGCCAGGACAGTGGCGGCTGGGCCCCGCGGGCGAGTTTGACCACCTCGTCGGTCAGCACGCCGATATTGGCGTAGTACATGTTGTGCATGAACCGGTAGATCAGGAGCCCGGGCGCGGCCTGCTCCGGCGCGCTGACCGGCTTTAGCCGCCAACCCTGGGCCAGATGGGGCACGATCACCATGTTGTTGGGGCGGTAGCCGTGCCGGGTGTGCACCACGAGCGACAGCACGATGGCGAGCAGGATGCTCTGCTCGACACCGGCAAATACCACAACCAGGGCGGTGATGAGCGCTACCCAGAACTCCCAGGGTCTCTCCAGGTAGATCCTGCGCATACCCTTGAGGTCCACCAGATCGACGCCGATCAGAAAGACCACCGCGCACAGAACTGCCTCCGGCAGGTAGGCGAGCGGACCGGTGAGGAAAAGGAGCACCAGCAATACGACGCCGCTCGTGGTGAGCTGCGCCAGCTGGCTCACGGCACCGGAGCTGTCCACAATCTGGGTCTTGGTAGGGCTCCCGTTCACCACAAAGGTACCGGTCAGCCCGGCGCCGATATTGGCCAGCGCCAGCCCCACCAGGTCCGCGTTCTCGTCAAACGGCTCGCCGTAGCGGGAAGCGTAGGCGCGCGAGGTCGCGGCGCTCTGGGCCATGATGACCACGAACATGGCAAAGGCGGTGGGGACCAGCTTCTGGAACAGCGCCCAGTCCAGGGGCATTGCCGGCAGGCCGATGCCGGGCGCTCCGCTTGGCAGCGGGCCGAGCAGCTGTATGCCAGAGAAAGAAAGATTAAGGGCCCAGCTGACTATTATGGCGCCAACTACCGCAATCAGAAGCCCCGGTATCTTTCGCGAGAGCTGCCGGGAAACCAGGACGATCACGAGGGCGCCCGCCGAAAGCGCCAATGCCGTCAGGTTCGTCTGTTGGTAATGCCGGAAAGCGGTGAGAAGTTTCTGGATGGTGCCATGCCCGCCCCCTGGAAGGCCAAGCATCCCCGAAACCTCACCGGCGGCCACCTGGACGCCGACCCCGGACAGGAATCCGACCAGCACGGTGCGGGAGAGAAAGTCGGCCAGAAACCCCAACCGGGCGAGGCGAGCCAGCACGAGGAAGCCGGCAGCCATGAGCGCGAGGATGCCGGCCAGGGCGAGCCACTCGGCCGAGCGCGGCTGGGCCATGGTGGCGACCGAGGAGGCGAGGATGGCGGCGGTGGCGGAGTCGGCGCCGACCACGAGGTGCCGGGACGCCCCGAAGAGCGCATAGAGGACCATCGGGACCAGGATGGTGTACAGGCCGGTGATTACCGGGGTGCCGGAAATTTTGGTGTAGCCGAGCACTTCCGGTATGGCCAGGGCCGCCAGGGTGACCCCGGCCACGAGGTCCGCCGGGACCCGGGACCCGTCGAGGGGGAGCATCCCCTGCAGGAAGGGAAGAGTACGCCCCTGGCGCTGCGGCTCTACCATGCGGCTTCCTCCTGGTCTGCCTCTTAGTAAAAGGAGGCGGGTTGGCAACTCGTTGCAGCGACCGGATCAGGAAGAGTGAGGCCGGTAGATTTCCAGCAGGGAGAGGAAGATCTCGATGACGATCAGCACGATGATGATCCATTCCAGACGGGCGGAACGGCGGGCGTGGGAGATGCTGGAAAAGACGTCGGTCATGTCGAGTAGCGTCTCGGACTTGTGCTTTATCTCCTGGTAGCGCGGGTTCAGCTCGAAAAGGCGCGCCATGGTGAGGTAGAGCCGGTCGGCCTCGGGATCGTCCCAGGTTATTTCCGGCTTGTCCAGCACCATGATGTGCGCGATCGAGGTGAATTTGAAACCGAGAATGGATGAGGCGAGCTTCGCCATGACCCGGTCAGGAAGCTCCAGGGTTCCCTTGCCCAGGTTGGCGATCAGCACCTCCACCTCGTCGAATACCGCATCGACCCGCTCCTCGATCCGCTCCAGGGCCACCGACTTAGCTATCACGAAGCAGATGATGTCGGTGAAGGCCTGGTTGTAATTCTGCATCACGGCGTAGTCGTTGGTGATGGCCGCCTCGCGGCTCGCATCGATCTCCAGCTGGTACTCCTCACGGAAGGCGAGCTGCGGCGGTATTTTAACGGCTTCCACGTGCTGCTTGATGCCGTCCAGGAAGCGGGCGATAATGTCGCCCGAACAGTTGATGAACACCACGCACCCGAAATAGAAGAGATACACCCGCTCGGGGTCGCCGTTCAGTGCGGGCGAGAAGGTCACCGGGTTCAGCTTCATCGGCTCTTCCCAGCGGTATTTGCGCGATATGCCGAGCGCAAGCGCCAGCCGGTTCAGTTCGAGCTCGCCACCGAAGGCAAAGGCATTGAATGAATAGCTTCCCATCTCTCTCCGATCCGACCAAGTTTGTATGATGGTATCACTTAATCGCTGTGATTCAACTCATGGGAGGTTTCTTGTGACTCAGACTGCTGCTGTCCGAACTTCCTACAGCCTTATGTTCTTCTCTTTCCTTGCTGCCCCGGAGCGGCGGCGGGCTCCGGCAATGAGCATCTGGTGCGAAGGAGCAAGTAGTTGCGACGGCGCCTGTCAGCTAGTCAGTCATTGGCGGTTGTATCTGGCAAAATCCTGCGTGACCATGCTTTGCTCCGGCAAATGAGAACATCTGTCTTATACTCCATTTGAACGGGTGGTAATGTTACAAGTGCGTTACAAGGAGGGGCAAACAGGAGAGCTGTCAGACGGCGCCAAGCAATGCCATCAATGGCGCGGTCAGTGTGCCGCGGGTGGACCTTTGGCCTTCACCCTCTTGAGCAGGAAGACCCCCGCGACGCAGACGAAGCAGGCGAAGGCGAGCATGCGGAAGTTCTCCACGTAGGCCAGCAGCGTGGCCTGGCGCTGCAGTTCGGCGTAAATCCTCCCCTGGGCCAGGTGCGCCGTATCCGGCCGATCGAAGTATCCCTGCAAAAGCCTCTGCAGTGCCTGGCTCTGCCCGCCGAACACCAGGTCACCTGGCGCCAGGTGGCCGGCCAGCTCGGTCTGGTGCAGCTGGGCTTTGCGGGCCAGGAGTGTAGTGACCACCGATATCCCCACGCTCCCCCCGACATTGCGCATGAGGTTGAAGATGCCGCTGGCGTTCCCCATCTCCTGCTGGCTCAGGGTCCCCATGCTTTCGGTGGAAAGCGGCACGAACAGCATGCTGAGCCCCACGCCGGTCAGGATGCTGGGCCAGATGATGCTCCACATGGATATCTCCAGGTTGATCCCGGCGAACTGCCAAAGCGAAATGCCGACCAGGGTGAAACCCGCCCCGATCAGCTTCCGGGCGTCCACCTTGCCGGTCAGATAGCCAACCAGCGGCATGGTCAGAAAGGCGCCCAACCCGCGCGGGCTTACCGCGATGCCGCTTTGCAGGGCCGGGTACCCCATGAGCGTCTGCAGGAAGAGCGGCAGCATGGTAATGGCGCTGTAGAGCGCGAAACCGACCAGGAAGATCAGCAGGGACCCCACCAGGAAGTTGCGGTCGTGGAACACCCTGAGGTTCACGATCGGCTCGGGGATGCGCATCTCGCGGATACCGAACGCGACCAGCGACGCGAGGCTGATGGCTATGAACCAGCCGATCCAGGGGGCGGCAAACCAATCCACCTCCTGCCCCCGGTCCAGGACCACTTGCAAGGTGGCGAGCGCCAGCGCCATCAGGCCGAAACCGGCCAGGTCGATTTTACCCGGGCGGGCGGCGCGGATGTAGGGGGGGTCCTCCAGGAAGTTGTTGGTCATGATGGCCGCCAGGACGCCGATGGGGATGTTGATGTAAAAGGCCCACCTCCAGGAATAGTGATCCGTGAAGAAGCCTCCCAGTGTCGGCCCGAGAATGGGCGCAACCACCACCCCGACCGCGAAGGCCGCCATACCCATGCCCCGTTTTTCCGGGGGGAAACTCTCCATGATGATCGCCTGGGACAAGGGCTGCAGGGCGCCCCCGCCCGCGCCCTGGATGATGCGTGCGACGATCAGCATGCCGAGGCTGCTGGCGATGCCGCAGGCGAAGGAGGAGATGGTAAACAAGATGATGCAGGAAATGAGGAAGCGCTTACGGCCGAAGTACCTGGCGAACCAGCCGCTGGCCGGCAGCACGATGGCGTTGGAAACCAGGTAGCTGGTGAGCACCCAGGTCGCCTCGTCCGTCGTGGCGGAGAGGCTGCCGGCTATGTGCGGCAGGGCCACCGAAACGATGGTGGTATCCAGCACCTCCATGAAAGTGGCCAGCATGACGGAGGCGGTGATGATCCATGGGTTGACCTTGGGCCACCACGTGGAGGCTTCCTGCGCCCCGGCCTTGTCGGAGTCGGGGCTCATCGCACCCGGACCTTGGGCACCACCGACATCCCCGGGCGCAGCAGGTGTCCGGGGTCCTGTCCCGAGTCGAACCTGATCCGCACCGGGATGCGCTGCACCACCTTCACGTAGTTGCCGGTGGCGTTTTCCGGCGGGAACAGGCTGAAGCGTGCGCCGCTCGCGGCACCGATATCCTCCACGTAACCGTCGTACTTCCGGTTGTAGGCGTCCACCGTGATGCGCACCCGCTGCCCCGGCCGGATCTTGCGCAGCTGGTTCTCCTTTAAGTTGGCGGTCACCCAGATGTCCTCGACCGGTACCAGGTAGGTGAGGACCTGCCCGGGGAGCACGTTCTGCCCCACTTCGACCGTCTTTCTGCCGGTAATGCCGTCCACCGGTGCGAGCACCCGGGTGTACTGCAGGTTCAGCTCGGCCTGCCTCAGGACGAAGTCGGCTCGCTTGAGCGCCCCGAGGGCCGATTCGAAGCGGGAGCGGGCAACCTTTACCTGCTGCGGAGCGGTTCTTGCCGTGCGCAGTTCCGCCAGCACCTGGGCTAGTTGTCCGCGTGCCTGGTTCACCTGCTGGGCGGCGGCGCGCATAGCGGCGTCGGCGGCCTCAACCCCTGCGGCGGCCGCCCGCGCGGTCGCCTGCACCTGGTCGTACTGCTGCCGGGAGATGATATCCTTGGTGACCAGGGGCGTGTAGCGGCGCAGATCGATCTGGTACTTGGTGTTGTAGGCCCGAGCCTCGTCCAGGCGCGCGCGGGCTGCCTCGAACTGCTTTTGGGCCGCAACAATGCCGGCTTTGGCATTCTCGACACGGGCATTGGCGGTCGCCACCTGGCTGGAGGTATCGATCGAGGTGATCGGCACACCGACCCGGGCCGCGGTCGCGGCGGCTGCCGCCTCCGCCTGTTCCGCCTGCGCCCGCTGGTAGGCCACCCGGTAGTCGGTCTGATCGATTTCCACCAGCACGCTCCCCGCCTTGACAAACTGGTTGTCCTCAATATACACCTTGATCACTTGCCCGGAAATCCGGGCGCTGATCTGGTTCAGATGGCCGTCCACCTCAGCGTCGTCGGTGCTTTCATACAGGGATGAGTACCACCAGACGAGCAGGCCGATCACCAGCGCCACCACTGCCAGCAGGACCTGGACTTTTCTGGAACTGAGCAGTCTCTTCAAGCGTGATTTAGGAGCGCTCTCGATCTTCTGGCCGTCATCATTACTCTGACTCTCATTATCTTTCTGACTATCTTCATTCTTCTGGCCTTCTTCACTATTTTGACCGGGTTGGTCCTTTCGGCCTTGATCCTGCTGGCCTTCTTTACAGTTTTGCCCGGCTTGGCCCTGCTGGTTGCCTTCATCCTTGTGGCCATTTTCATCCTTAAGCCTGTCATGCTGGTCGTTTTCTGACATAGCTCACTTCCCTCCGGAGAACGCATTGGCACCCTGCCCCGCCACTCCCAAAGCTCTTGCCAGGAGCAGCTTGGCGAGGTTGTGCTGGTACCGGCTCGTTACCAGTCCCTCGTGGGCCGCGGCCACCGACTGCTGGGCCTGAACCACCTCCAGATTGTCGTTGATCCCCGCGGCGAAGCGCTCCTGGGCCTGGGATAGGGTGAGTTCGGCCAGTTCGACCGTTTCATGCGCCACCTTCACTTCCCGGGCGGCAGCTGCCACGTCCAAGAGAGCGCTGCGCACTTCGTATTCGATGCGGGTGCGCAGGTCACCGAGTTCCTCCTCGCGCTGCCTCACCAGCGCCTCGGCACGCAGTACGTCGCCGTGGATCTTGCCTCCCTCTAAAATCGGCATCGTGATACTGCCTACGATATGGTAGGTGCTGTTCATACTGGACAGACTGATCCCGGTACTACCATAGTCGGCATCGAGCACCAGCGCGGGGAGGCGCTGCGCCATTGCGGCCAGACGCGAGGCCTGGGCTGCTTTCAGCAGCTTCTGCGCGGACTGGTAATCGGCGCGGCAGGCAAGCGCCAGGGAGATATCTTCCTCAACCGCACCGGCCACCAGTGGCTCGAAGGGTGCACGGTCGGTAAGTTCGATCACCTGTCCGACCGGCAGCCCGAGCAAGCGGAGCAGGCTCAATTTCTGCTTGGCCAGGTCGTTTTCCACCACGATCAGCTGCTGGCTGCGGGTGAGCCACTCGACCCGCGCGCGCAACTCGTCGATGCCGGGGGTGAGGCCGGCCCTATGCAATTCCACCGCGCGGTCCAGGATGGTGCTGGCCGTCACCACCTGGCTTTGCAGCGTCGCCACGCGAGCGTAACCGGCGAGCGCCTGGAGGTAGGCATCGCCGACGGCGACCACCACGAGTTCGCGGGCATCCTTTTCGGAGAACTCCGCCGCGATGACCTCGTGCGCGGCGGCCTGGCTCCTCTTGATCGCCTCCAGAACGAAGAGGCGCTGACTTAAGAAGAGGCGTGCGTCGTAAAAGTTAAAGGGTCCCACTACCGCAGGCACGCCGGGAAAGGAGATGCCGGAGATGGCGAGGCTTTCCTTGAGACGATGGACGCTGGCCGAGGTGGAGAGATTGGGGAGCAGTTTGCTGAGCTCGATCCAGCGCTCCCCCCTGGCCGAGAGCACTCCCTCCCTGCTGAGCAGAAGTCCCAGGTTGTTGGCAAGCCCCAACTCGATGGCCCGGCACAGGGAAAGCTGTAGCACCCCGGGTGTCCCCTGCTCCGCCGGCACGCTCCCCTGGAAGCTTGCCGCGGAAGCAGAGGTGGTCCCGCCCGGACCGGTGCCGTAGCGTGCCTGCTCCTGGGCCGACAGAGGCGCGACTGTCAGCACTATGAGCAGCAAAATACCTAGGGAGATACCCAATTTTCCGTTTTCCATGGCTGCTCCGACCAGTTTTGCAGCGGTGTCGCGGGCGAATTCCAGTGAAGTTTAATTTCATCGCAGCGCAAAGCAACCGCCTTGCAAATCTCACAAGCTAAATTATACTACATTAAGTTTTGCAATTTTACCGAGCGTCCGTAGGCACTCAGCACGGGTGTCTGCCGCCATTCCGGGACAAGCTGCCAATCGACCACCTGGCACCCCCACGGTTCTCCACACCGGTGAGGGTGATCCGCTGCCAGCATAGGGGGAGACCATGACAAAGAGCGGCATTGATGAGGTTCACATCCTGTGGATCTCGGAGGGGATGAGCTGCGACGGCGACTCTGTTTCAGTGACCGCGGCGACCCTGCCATCAATCGAGCAGATCGTGCTCGGACTGATACCGGGGCTTCCCAAGGTGCACCTGCACTCTAAGACCCTGGCCAAGGAGACCGGCGACCATTTCACGGCTCCTTTCCATGCCGCGGTCCGGGGCGAACTGGGCCCCTATGTCTTCGTCGTTGAGGGATCCATTCCCAACGAGGATATCCACACCGAGGGTGGCTATTTCACCTCCTTTGGGAACGACCCCGAGACCGGGGAGCCGATCACGCTCAACACCTGGATCGACCGGCTGGCGCCCAAGGCGCTGGCGGTGGTGACGGCCGGCACCTGTGCTGCCTACGGCGGCATCCATGCCATGGCCGGCAACGCGACCGGCTGCATGGGGCTTGCCGACTACCTGGGGTGGGACTTCAGAAGTGCGGCCGGGATACCGATCGTCAACGTCCCGGGATGCCCGGTGCAGCCGGACAACTTCACCGAGACGCTCCTTTGGCTCTTGAACCAGGTGGCCGGGGTGAATCCCATGATACCCCTGGACGACAAGCTGCGCCCCACCTGGCTTTTCGGCAAGACGGTGCACGAGGGGTGCGACCGGGGCGGCTACTACGAGCAAGGGGACTTCGCCCTGGACTACAACTCCCCCAAGTGCCAGGTGAAGGTTGGCTGCTGGGGGCCCGTGGTCAACTGCAACGTCCCTAAGCGCGGCTGGATGGACGGCGTGGGGGGCTGCCCCAACGTCGGGGGGATCTGCATCGGCTGCACCATGCCGGGGTTCCCCGACAAGTTCATGCCCTTCATGGATGCGCCTCCGGGAGGCACCCTCTCCTCCGACTTCACCCACAACATCTACGGACCGACCATCCGCAAACTGCGCTCCCTTACCAACATCACGGTAAACAAGGAGCCCAGGTGGCGCCACCGCGCAAGCGAACTCAACACAGGCTACAATCCCCGGCTGGGAGCGAAACACGGAAAAGGAGGGACGCGTGGAAAAGATTAAGGTCGGCAATGGCGATCTGGTGCAGATGAACTGGGATCCAATCTCCCGGATCGTCGGCAACCTCGGGGTCTACACCAAGATCGATTTCGCGAACCGGCAGGTCGCCGAGGCCAAGCTTACTTCCTCCCTGTTCCGGGGCTACAGCGTATTTTTGCGGGGGAAGGACCCCCGTGACGCGCACTTCATCACGAGCCGCATCTGCGGCATCTGCGGGGACAACCACGCCACCTGCTCGGTGTATGCCCAGAACATGGCCTACGGCGTCAAGCCACCGCCCTTGGCGGAATGGATGGTGAACCTGGGCGAGGCGGCCGAGTTCATGTTCGACCACACGCTGTTCCAGGACAACCTGGTGTTCGTCGACTTCTGCGAACAGATGGTCCGGGAGACCAACCCGGCGCTCCTCGGCAAGGCGGAGCGCACCCCCGCTCCCAACTCCCAGGTGCACGGTTTCCGCACCATCGCCGACATCATGCGGGCCTTCAACCCCTTCGAGGGCTCCATGTACAAGGAAGCCCTGCAGATGGGGCGCCTGACCCGGGAGATGTGCTGCCTCATGGAGGGGCGCCACGTGCACCCCTCCACGCTCTATCCCGGAGGCGTCGGCACTGTCGCGACCCCCCAGGTCTTCACCGACTACCAGGTGCGGCTCCTCAACCTGCTCGACTTCGTGAAGAAAGCAGTACCGCTCAATGACGACCTGTTCAACTTCTTCTACGAGGCCCTGCCGGGCTACGAGGAGGTCGGGCGCCGGCGCACCCAGCTCGCGTGCTGGGGCGCCTTCAACGATCCCGACGTTTGCGACTACCGCTACGCCACCATGAAGGAGTGGGGTCGCGCCATGTTCGTGACTCCCGGCATCGTGGTGGACGGCAAGCTCGTCACCAACGACCTGATCGAAATCAACTTGGGCCTGCGCATCCTGCTCGGCAGCTCCTTCTACGACGACTGGAGCGCCGAGGAGACCCTGGTGCCGCGCGACCCGCTGGGCAACCTGGTGGACCAGCGCCACCCCTGGAACCAGACCACCCTCCCCAGGCCGCAAAAGCGCGACTTCGACGGCGGCAACTACAGCTGGGTGATGAGCCCGCGCTGGCAGGTGCCCGGCGGTGACCTCTTGGCGATGGAGACCGGGGGGGGGCCTCTGGCGAGGCTCTGGGCTACGGCCCTGGCGGGACTGGTAGACACCCCCTTCGTGAAGGCGACCGGCTCCAGCGTGCGCATCCAGCTCCCCAAAAGCCTGAACCATCCCGAGGTCGAGTTCGAGTGGCAGGTGCCCAAGTGGTGCAACACCATCGAGCGGGACCGCGCCCGCATCTACTTCGTGGCCTACTCGGCGGCCATGGCGCTCTACTTCCTGGAGAAGGCGCAAGAGGAGATCCGCACCGGCAACACCAGGACCTTCAGCGAGTTCACCGTGCCGCAGGAAGCGCTCGGGGTCGGCTTTCACGAGGCGGTGCGCGGCGTGCTGTCGCACCACCTGGTGATCCGCGACGGCAAGATCGCCAACTACCACCCCTACCCTCCCACCTGCTGGAACGCGAGCCCGACCGACAGCTCGGGGCTGCAGGGGCCGATGGAGGAAGCGGTGAAGAACACCCCCATCTTCGAGGAGAACGGCAAGGAATGCTTCAAGGGGATCGACATCATGCGCACCGTACGCAGCTTCGACCCCTGCCTGCCGTGCGGAGTGCACATGTACCTGGGAGAGGGCAATGTGCTCAAGGAGTCTCACGTCCCATCCCTCGGGATGGCCGGCAGGGTAAAGCAGGGTTAAGGAGGACGCGGATGAACCAGAAAAACGGCGGCAGCATCAGAACCGGAAAGGCAGAGGCCGATCCGACGGCTCTCACCCACGTCTGCGGCGTGCGCTCGGGCAACAGTCCGCGGAGCTATGAAAGTACCCCCGGACTTTTGCCGGGCGGGCGCTCCAACGCCCGGCGCTCCACCGGGATCAACTCCGAGGCGCGTAACCCTATACTCCCCGACATGCCCAACCTCTCTCCGGCATGAAGAACGATGACTCGCGGAGGATGGGGGGCGAAGAGGAGCTCGCTGCTAGGGAGGAATTGCAGAGTGCGCTCAATTGGCAGGATCCCCGGGTGAGCGACCCCGACCTGTTTCTGCAGGAGATGGCCCGGGCCGGCATCCAGGAAATCGAGGTGGCGGGACGGGTCCTGCGCCCGGGCTCCCGGGTCCGTCTGAGGCCCCGCCCCGGAGGCGACCTGCTCGATGCGGCCCTGAGCGGACTTGCGGCGACCATCGAGGCGATCGACGAGGACGACACCGGTTTCCCGCATGTCGCGGTGGTCATGGAGGACGATCCCGGCCGGGGCATGGGGAGGACGCGCCACCCGGCGCACCGCTTCTTCTTTGCCCCCGGCGAGCTGGAGCCGCTGGAAGAAAGTTGCGCGGAGCGAGAACAGCGCCGGGTGCTGGTGGCGGGGATCGGCAACGTCTTTCTGGGGGACGACGGTTTCGGAGTGGCCGTGGCGCGGGCACTGAAGGGGCGTCAGGCCCCGGTAGGGGTCGACATCGTCGACTTTGGCATCCGGGGCATGGACCTCGCCTACGCGCTGGGGCAGACCTACCACGCCGCGATTCTGGTGGATGCGGTGCCCGGCGACCGGCTTCCGGGTGCCCTGTTCGTCATGAAGCCGGCAGAGGATGACGGGGAGGCGGCGCCCCTCGACGGGCACCGGCTGGACCCGCTGTCGGTGCTGAGACTGGCGCGCCGGATCGCTCCTTTGCCCAGACAGGTGGTCATCGTCGGCTGCCAGCCGGAAGAGATCAGCGAAGAGTGGCATCAGGAGAAAGCGATGAGCCTCAGCGCGCCGGTTGCCGCAGCCGTCGAAAAGGCGGCCGACCTGGTTCTGGAGCTGGTCGCGGAACTCGGTTGCTGCGGCTGCGGCAAAAACCTGTCCGGGCGGCATCCTGGTCGCTAAACCCGTTGCCCAAAGCAAGAGACAGATACTGCATTTGAAGCTACCAAAGGAGCCTTGCCATGAAAAAAAAATCGCCACCGCTGCTGCTTTTAGCCGCCGGGGCCGCCGCCGTCCTCTTCGTATTGGAGCTTCCCGAAATGATCAGGTACTACAAGATGACCAGGTTCTGAACCTCCCCCTGGCTTTAGCCATGCGGAGGTTCAGGATCTCGACACCCCGGTCACCCTGGCCAAACTCGCAGCCGGGCATTGCAGCTACCTGCAACCCAGCCTGGTCCCCCGCTACCGGCTCTACCTCTCCTTTGCCGGTGGGGCGCCTCTGGGCGTGATCAAATACCGCTTCGGCGTCCAGGCGGTCAGGCCGCTCTACTGCAGCGTCGACCCGGAGTTGCACTACCCGGAAAGTGTGGAAAACCGGCCTTTGATCTGGGGTTCATGGGCAACTACAGCCCGGATCGCCAGACCGCCCTGGAGAGGCTCCTCTTAGCTGCGGCGGCAAGCTGGCAGCAGGGGCGCTTCGTAGTGGCCGGTCCCCAGTTCCCGGCATCGATAACCTGGCCGGCCAACACGCAAAGAATCGAGCACTCTCCCCGGAGCGCCATCGCGGTTTTTACGCTTCGCAGCGCTTTACCCTGGACATGACCCGCAGCGCAATGATCAAGTCGGGGATGCGCCGAGCGTGCGCCTGTTCGAGGCCGCGGCCTGCGGCGTGCCGATCATCTGCGACAGCTGGAAGGGTATCGAGGAGTTCCTGGTCCCCGGCAAGGAGATCCTGATCGCGGAGGATACCGCAGAGGTGCTGCGCTACCTGCGGGGATTTCCGGAGGCGGAGCGTCAGGAACTGAGCGCGCGCGGGCCAAGGTGCTGGCGGCCCACACCCCGGCCCATCGGGCGGGCGAGCTGGAAAGTTACCTGAAACGGGCCGGCAGCTAGTCCTGCGCCAGGGCCACAAAACAGGAAGGGGTCAGCAGCGCCGGCCCCTTCCTGTCGTAAGAGCTATGGAAAAGTGAACCCCTTTTTCACCTTCTCTGTTTCTGACCCCTGGTGGTGGCACGCTCCTTCTCGTCGGTGCATTTTTCCCCGATATCCCGAAGCAATTGCGCGTTCATATACTGCGTGCAGCCGGGGAAGATCTTCTTCTCCTCATCCTGGACATGGTGCAGTACGCCTTGCCGCATTTCCATGAAGGTGGAGATCCATTCTTCGTCTTCGACGTCCAGGTCTTCCAGCTGCGAGAGGAAGTTCTTCGTCTTTTCGTGCTCCTCGGCCGCATCCTCGGCCAGCCCCCGCAACTCCTTTACTTTAATCAGTTGCGGGTAGAAATGCTTCTCCTCAAGCTGCATATGCTTTTCCAGGGCATCCTGCAGCGTGGTAAAGATATCTTCCCTTTCGTGCTCGGCACCGTCCTCGATCTGGGTCATCCACTTCTCGACCTGCCGGTGGTCTCTTTTCAAAAGTTCAAATAGTTTCTGTTCCATACTGTCCTCCTTGTTGGGCGGCATATCCCTCTTTTCAAGGCGAGGCGCCCCTTGCCTGCCTGGGATTAGTGACGATCTTGATGCAGCCGTGCTTTTTCTCGCTGAAGAGCCGGTACCCCGCGAAAGCTTCGTCCAGTGCCACGCGGCGCGTAACGATGAAACTGGTAGCAATTCCGGCTCTCCCCCTCACGCAGTGGGGAGGCCGTGAGGGGGAAGGGGAACAACCGCTAGGCCGCCTCGCTGGACCTCTCGGCCCGGGCGGCCTCTCCGGTCTCCAGGATCTGCTTCAGCCGTTCCAGGTCCTCCTCAATCTGCCGGGCGGTGATGGTGTCGGCAAGCCGGGGCGCGAGCTTGCCGCCCTGCCCGCCTGGCGGAAAGAAACGGATGGTCACCTTCACCTCGGTGCCGCGCCCCTCGGGGGCCTCGCGGAACTCGACCGACCCCTCGTTTGGCAACGGGGCGTCACCCACGGAGCGCCAAAGGATGAGCTGCCCCGGGTAATCCTCCACCATCTCCGCGTCCCACTCCAGGGCGGTCCCGGCAGGTCCGCTCGCCTTCCAGTGCGAGCTCAGTTCCCCGGTCATCTGCACCGAATCCACATGCCGCAGGAACCGGGGTAGGTTTTCCTGGTTGCGCCAGAACTGGTAGACCTGCAGCGGGGTCCGGTTGATGGTCAGGAATTTCTCCACCTGCACCCCTTTCTCCCCGGAGCCGGCCGTATCGATGCCGGCCACCTGGTACAGGTCGCAGTGCCCGGTCTTCCCCCGGTAAAAAAGCAGGCCTCCGGCGACCATCATGGCCAACCCCGGCAGGTAGCGCCTCCTGGAGACCTTTCCGAGGCCGGACAGGACCAGCGCCGCTCCGCCCGCCATGGATGCGCGTCTCTCCTGCCGCCCCACATTCACCCGTTGCTTTTTCCCTTCCGGTCCCTGCACCTCGCCGGCCTGCGTCGGGTCCATAGCTTCCTCCTTCTGCCTGTTTTTCTGCTAGCGGATTCATCTGCCGCCGCACAATTAATGTTATTTAACATATATGGCCTGCTTTGCAACCAAGGGGCGCGATTATATGTTGCCCGGGAAAACCGGGCGCTCCGGCGGTCCGAATCCCACTGGTTCAAGTAACAGTGGTACGGGTTTCCCAAAAAACTGATTGGATTATTTGTGACCCGGCGCACTTACAAGGCTGGCTAAATACCGTATTTTTTGAAAGTTACTAAATAAACGGCTGAAATTGTCGCACAGGACATAAGGCAAAGGACGGTTGGGGGATGGTAGCAAAATGCATTTTCGGGGCCTGCCTCGCATTTATCTGCGCCGCCCCTGTACTTGGTGAAGAGGGGAACGGGACACGCAACATCCAGCTGGCCAAGTTTGTCGAAAATACCCAGTCGCTGCAGAAAGAGAGCGAGCCACCGCCCAAGGTGAAGATCAGGGAAAATTTCGATTATTATGAAATTGACGGGAAAACGTCGGATGAATTGCGTGCCCAAATGAAACAACACGGCACCGCCTGGAACGACGGTAAGGTCTACGCGGCCCTGACAACCTGGGACATACGCTACCACTATGACATCGACTCAGCCGGGGGGAGGTATGCACTGAGTGCCGTCTCGACCGACGTCGACATCGTCTTCCACCTGCCAAAGCTGATCACCTCGGCGAAGACCCCGGAACAACTGGTCTCCTCCTGGGACAGCTACTTCAGGAACCTGAAAACACACGAATTCGGCCACCGGGATATCGCCGTCGCCATCTGCCGGGAGATCTGCCAGGCGCTCAACTCTCTGGGGAGTTCCTCCAGCAAAAGCGAGCTGGACCACGAGGCGCAGGACCTGATCAAGGCGAAGTTCCAGAAACTGAGGGAAACCCAGATCCAGTACGACCTGGAGACCCGCCATGGGAAAAACCAGGGGGCCGTGTTGAGAGACCCGTTCGTCGCTGCCACGGTTCCCCCCTCCTGACACGCACGGTTCCGGCTGCCACGGTCAGGTCCGAAAATGGCTGGTAGCGGCGGCCGTTTTCCCGTATCCTGACAGGCATGGAACCGATGAATACCGATACGCTGTACCAGGCCCTGAGCTCCAGGGACCCCCGTTACGACGGGCGCTTCTATGTCGGGGTAACAACCACCGGCATCTACTGCCGGCCGATCTGCCCGGCCCGGCCCAAGAAGGAAAACGTGCGGTTCTTCAGGAGCAAGGCGGAGGCGGAAAAAGCCGGCTTCCGTCCCTGCCTGAGGTGCCGCCCCGACCTCTCCCCCACCAGCATCCAGTGGCGGGGGACCGAGGCCGTGGTGGCCCGGGCCTTCGGGATGATCAACCGGGGTGACGCCGACGGCAGCAGCCTGTCCGATCTAGCCGGGCGCCTCGGCATGACGGACCGCCACCTGAGAAGGCTCTTCCAGGAACACCTCGGGGCCTCCCCCATCGAAGTCGCCATCTCGCGCCGGCTCCACCTGGCCCGCCAGCTCCTCTCGCAGACGCCCCTCAGCATCACCGACATCGCCCTCGCCTCGGGTTTCAATTCCCTCAGACGGTTCAACGACGCCTTCATTACGACCTACCGGAGAAACCCCAGCGAGTTCCGGAAGCTTGCGGAGACGCCTACGGCCGCGGCCGACACCATCACGCTGCGCATCCCTTACCTCGACCGCTTCGACTGGGACAACCTGACCCGGTACTTCGCCAGGCACGAGGTGTACGGCGTCGATGCCATCGACGACGGCTGCTACATCAGGCAGCTAAAGACGGCCGGCGCCGAGAGCTACCTGCGGGTGGCACATCTCGCCCAGAGCAGCTCCTTGCAAGTTTCCCTCAGAATGGGCGATTTCGGCGCAGTTCGGCAACTGGTCGACACGGTTCGGGGGGTGTTCGATATTGATCACAACCCCCGCCAGGTCACGATTCCGCCAGGGTGTCCGGAGGAACTGCGTGCTGTCCTGGAAAAGGGGGTGGGGATCCGGGTTCCCGGGGCCTTCGATCCGTTCGAGACCGCGGTCTCGGTGATCCTCGGGCAACTGGTTTCCACCGGGCAGGGGCGGCTCAACCTGAGAAAGCTGGTGGAAAAATACGGCGAGAAAAGCGGGACCCCCAACCACCCGAAGCTCAGCCGTTTTTTCCCCGCACCGGCCGTGCTGGCAAGGGAGGACCTGACCGCACTGGGATTCACCAGGGTGCGCGCCCGGGCCATCAGTGACCTGGCCGCCGCCTGCCTGGCCGGACTCGATCTCTCGCGGAGCTGCGACATCGCGGCCACCAGACAGGCGCTCATGGCGATCAAGGGAATCGGCCCCTGGACCGTGGAGATGATCGCGCTTAGATGCCTGGGCGACACGGACGCCTTTCCGGCCTCCGACCTCATCATCAACCGTGCGCTGGAGCGCTACCGGCTCCTTCCGGAGCAGTTCAGCCCCTGGAAAAGCTATCTAGCACTGGCGCTCTGGAAGACCGGGGCCGGATCACCGCCAAAAACAGAGTGCAAAAGGAGCGTCTGATGAAAGCATACCGGGCAGCATGGATGAGTCCCGTCGGGAAGCTGCACTTCATCGCGAGCGATCGGGCACTTATCAGCCTCGCCTTTGACCGGAACTGCGAGGCGTGCCTGGCGCGCATGGGAATAGCCGAACTAAATGACCAGGAAAACCCGATCATCGACCGGGCCAAGGGAGAGTTGTGCGAATACTTCGAGGGGAAGCGGAGGTCCTTTTCGGTGCCGCTCGATCTGCAGGGGACCGAATTCCAGAAAAAGGCCTGGGAGGCTCTGCGGGCGATACCTTTCGGAGCGACCATAAGCTATCAAGAGCAGGCGAGAGCGCTCGGGCAGGCGGCGGCGGTACGGGCAACGGGAACGGCCAACGGTCTCAATCCTATCGCGATCATCGTCCCCTGCCACCGGGTGGTGCGCAAAGACGGCACGCTCGGGGGGTATGCCGGCGGGTTGGTGATCAAGACGAGTCTCCTGGAACTGGAGTCGCGGGTTCCCTCCCCTAATCCCTCCCTTCGGGAGAGGAACTATTTACGTGGGACTTCGGCTTGACCCTCAGTTGGGGTTGGAAATCCCAGGGCGCCTGGGGGATGCCCTGGATCCAGAGCCCGATCCTTTTGGCGCGGGCGCTTTTTTGGGCGGCCAGATATTGGGGGAAATCCTGTTTGCTGGCGATCTTCTTGTAGGCCCAGGCCCACCCATCGTTCACCATTTCCAGGTTGATATTCCGGCCGTCAAGGAAGACGACGGCGAGCGCCACCTGAGTGGGGTCGTTATTGGAAACCATGGTCCTGCGTATCTCGACCTGCACCTGTTGATGCAGAACCTTGATCGACAGTGCCCTGTAGGCTTCCTCGGCATAAGGCTGTCCGGCCTTGGACCATCCGGTGAATTTGTCGACTTTTGCCGTCTGCGGCGCCGCTATCCCATAAAGCCTCACGTGGATCTCAGTGCCGAAGGAGTTGACCGTAAGCAGATCACCCTCGGATACGCCGACCACCAGTCCCTCAAGTGTACTTGGATGAGATTTATTCGCTGGGGCAGCAGACACGGGTGCGGAGAAGAAAGACAGCGAACATGACAATATGGCAATCAAATAGTATCCTGCTCTCAATCAACCACCTCGCCCTGCAAATCAGATTTATTCCATATTTTCATCGTAGCAAAACCGCTGTTTCAATGCAATGTTGAATGCGGGTCGTGGAGCCGTGGAGCTGCAACGGGCGGACCAAAGCGCGGCTCCGGGAAGCGCTCCCGCTCGCAGACCGATACGGACGGGTCCGGCAGCTCCGGCAATACCTTGATGAGCAGCTGGTACGCGAGCACTTCCAGGGCAACGATCCCCACCGAGATCATGACCTCGGCGAAGGAGGGGAAGTAGTGCCAACCCCGCCCCGGATTGAAGCCGATCAGGTAAACGTTGAAACGGTACAGCCCGCCCCCCAAAAGCATCATGGCAGCCGAGACGAAGAGCGAGCGGGGTGAGCGTCTCCGCTCGCTGCTGCAAAGCGGAGCCGAGCCGAAGGCCATGAGGAACAGCTCGGCCAGAAAGAAACCCGAGTAGAAATCTCCGTGGAAAACGGCGGAGAGCTGATCCCGATGCACCAGGTCCCCCACCCGGATGGCGAGCCAGACTACCGTCAGCCAGGGTATCAGGCGCGCCAGTTCGGCCAACTCGTCGCATTCATAGGCGCGCTCCAGCACCAGCGAGGAAACCAGCGATTCCAGGATGACCATGGCGTAGCCCAGGTAGATGCAGTTGATCAGGAAGAGCATCGGCAGAAATGCTGTGTGCCAGAGCGGGTGCAGCTTGGTCGAGGCGATCAGCATCAGCGAGCCCAAGGCGGACTGGTGCATGGTGGGAAGCACGATGCCGATCACCACGACCCCTATCAGCGCCTGATTCAACCTGACACGGAGCAGGGGCGACAAGGGAGATGCCGCGTTACAAGCCCAGTTTCCCAGGCCCTTCCAGGAGAACCGGTCCTGAAGCCGCGCCAGGAAGCGGCGCAAAAGCGTGGAGCGACCGCACTCCAGGGCGACCGCCAGGGAGGGGAAAAACTCGATCCCCTGCGCCACGCAGAACCCGATGATGCCAAGGCCGAGTTCAAAGATGGCCGAGGTTGGCTGCCAGTGGGTCGGCACGAAAAAGCCGTAGGCGTTCCAGGGGCGGCCGATGTCCACGATAACGGAACTTGCGGCCAGGCAGGAGCCGAAAAGGCTGATCAGGATGGCGGACTTGATCAGCCGGTGGTACTGCCAGCGGTTGCGGATGTAGATCAGCACGGCGACCGCGTAACCGCCGCAGGCGATGGCGGTGCCGATCGCCACGTCATAGGCGACCCAGATACCCCAGGGGTAACCGTCACTCAGATTAGAGACCGCCCCGATCCCCTTGGCGAACCGGACCGCGATGAAGAAAAGGCCGACCAGTGACAGGGACAAAAGGGCGAAAAACGGCCTGGTACAGATACGCCTGTTCGCCTTGGTATATGTGGTGCCGCGCACGGTCATGGACTCCTCCCCAGACCGCTCACTTTACCTGCTGATCCGTCCTGCTGTCAACACCCGTCGCAAATGCTGCCCACTTGGTCCCTCAACTCAGGGCAACAAATCCCGGGAGCTGCTGCCGGGATCCTGCGACAGGTGCGGCATCCTGCCGCGCATTTTGCGTCCTGCAGGACGCTGCTACGAAGTAGAGGATTTGCCGTGAGGTTTCAGCCGCCACCAAAACGCCAAAGAACCCCGGAAAAACGCTTCCGGGGCTCTTTGGGGCAGTGGCAACAGGCTGGATCAGGGCTCGTCGAAAAGGGCCGTGGAAAGGTAGCGCTCGGCCAGGTCGGGGAGAATCACCACGATGGTCTTACCGGCGAATTCGGGGAGGTTCGCGAGCCGCACCGCAGCAGCCACTGCGGCTCCGCTGGAGATACCGACTAGCAACCCCTCCTCGCGGGTCAGGCGCCGGGCAAATTCCAGCGCCTCGTTGCTATCCACCTGCTCCACCCGGTCCACCAGGGAGAGATCGAGGTTTTCCGGGATGAAACCGGCGCCGATCCCCTGGATCTTGTGGGGGCCGGGCCTCAACTCCTGACCGGCGAGCTTCTGGGAGATGACCGGGCTTTCCTTCGGCTCGACCGCCACGGAGATGATCTTTTTCCCCTGGGACTTCAGGTAGCGGGAGATGCCGGTGATGGTTCCGCCGGTACCCACTCCGGAAACGATCACGTCGACGGCCCCGTCCGTGTCGGCCCAGATCTCAGGCCCGGTGGTCTTCTCATGGATGGCCGGGTTGGCGGGGTTGTTGAACTGCTGCGGCAGGAAGTAGCGCACCGGATCAGAGGCGACCAGTTCCTCGGCCTTGGACACGGCTCCCTTCATCCCGGCGGAACCGGGAGTGAGGATCAGGTTGGCGCCCAGCGCGGCAAGCACCCGACGGCGCTCGATACTCATGGTCTCCGGCATGGTGAGGGTCAGCTTGTAGCCGCGCGCCGCAGCCACGTAGGCGAGCGCGATCCCGGTGTTGCCGCTGGTCGGCTCGACGATCTCTACACCCGGCTTCAAAATGCCGCGCGCCTCGGCATCCCAGATCATGTTGGCACCGATCCGGCATTTGACCGAGTAGGCGGGGTTACGCCCCTCCACCTTGGCGATGACCGTGGCCAGCGCCCCCTTGGTGACGTGGTTCAGGCGCACCAACGGGGTGTTGCCGATAGATTGGGAATTGTCTTCGTAGATGCGGGACATGGCTATGATCTCCTTTCACTGTGCGGTTGGTTTACTCAATACCAGCTTGGCGTGAGCGTCGAAGCGGAGCATAAAAGTCGCAGTGCGTATCTTTATATTTATCCTTCAATCTGTCAAGTACTTTATGACAGTTGTTGATCGTTATACTGTGCTATAATCACTGCACTATATCTGGTAATCGTCGGTAAACACCCGCACCTGGCGCGGCCGGGCGAACACCTTGTCACCGACCGAGAGCTTGAGCCGGCCAGCCACCTCGCGGGACAGATCGACCTCCACCGCCCCGTCCCCCCCAGCAAGCGCCAGGTTGACGCGCACCAGGAGCCCCACCGCCAGGATGTAGCGGACCTCCGCCTCGATGGAACTCGGGTCGAGCGGGAGCCGTTCGATCTCGATGTCGTGCGTGCGGACGTAGCCTACCGCGGGGCAGTCGCTGGTGGTGGTGTGCTCAGGAGAGGAGTGCTCCATCCCCCCCTGCGGGGCGGTTCCCTCGTGCACCCTCCCCTGGAACAGGTTCACGTTGCCGAGGAAGTCGTAGACAAACGGCGTCGCTGGGCGGTCGTAGACCTCCGAGGGGGTGCCCTGCTGCTCGATGCGCCCCTGGTTCATGACTACGATACGGTCCGCGACCTCGAGCGCCTCCTCCTGGTCGTGGGTGACGAAGACGCTCGTCACGTGAATTTCGTCATGCAGGCGCCTGAGCCAGCGCCGCAGTTCTAGGCGCACCCTGGCGTCGAGGGCGCCGAACGGCTCGTCGAGGAGCAACAGCTGCGGCTCCACCGCGAGCGCGCGGGCGAGCGCCACCCGCTGGCGCTGTCCCCCGGAGAGCTGCCCCGGATACCGGTCGCTAAGCTGCTCCAGCTGGATCAGCTTCAAAAGGGTGTACACCTTGTCGCGGATCTCCTCCTTGGCGGGGCGGGATTTCTTTGGCTTCACCGTGAGGCCGAAGGCGATGTTGTCGAACACCGTCATGTGGCGGAACAGGGCGTAATGCTGGAACACGAACCCGACCTTGCGCTCCTGCACCTGGCGTCGGGTCGCGTCCTCGCCGTCGAAGAGGATCCTGCCGCTGTCCGGCATCTCGAGCCCGGCGATGATGCGCAACAGCGAGGTCTTACCGGATCCGGACGGGCCCAGGAGGGCGACCAGCTCCCCCGAGGGGACCTGCAGGTTGACGTTGCTGAGCGCCGCGAACGCGCCGAAATTTTTGTTGACCCCCTCTATTCCAATGCTCATGTCGGCTACCTTTCGTTTTCCGTAACGGACCGGTCCTGCTGTATTTTCCACTCGGCAACCGTCTTCAGGGCCAGAGTGACCAGGGCCAGGAGGGCAAGCAGGGAAGCGACGGCGAAGGCCGCCTGGTAGTTGTACTCGTTGTAGAGAATCTCCACCTGGAGCGGGATGGTGTTGGTCGAGCCCCGCACGTGCCCCGAGACCACCGACACGGCGCCGAACTCCCCCATGGCCCTCGCGTTGCAGAGGATCACCCCGTACAGGACCCCCCATTTTATGTTCGGGAAGGTGACCCGGAAGAAGGTCTGCAAGCCGCTCGCGCCCAGGGTGAGCGCCGCCTCCTCCTCGTCGCGCCCCTGGGACTCCATGAGCGGGATCAACTCGCGCGCGACGAACGGGCAGGTGACGAAGACCGTCGCCAGCACGATCCCCGGCACCGCGAAGATGATATGGATATCGCGATCCTGCAGCCAGGGGCCGAGCCATCCCTGCAGGCCGAAGATGAGCACGTAGATAAGCCCCGAGACGACCGGGGAGACCGAGAAGGGCAGATCGATCAGCGTGATCAGGAGGCTTTTCCCCGGAAAGCTGAACTTGGCGATGGCCCAGGCGGCGACCATGCCGAAGAAGAGGTTGATCGGGACACAGAGCCCCGCGGTCAAAAGGGTAAGCCCGATGGCGGAAAGGGTATCCGGCTCGTGCAGTGCTGCGAGGTAGGCCTCCCACCCCTTGTCCAAGGCCTGGGCGAACAAGGCGGCCAGCGGCAGCAGCAGGAAAAGCGCCAGGAATCCGAGGGCCGCGGCCAGGAGCAGGTAGCGCACCCACGCGGGCTCGGAAACCTTCGATCCGTTATGCTTTCCGTTCTTATCCGAGATCATGGTTAACCACGATTGAGCCGCCTACTCGGCAAATTTTCTGCTCCACCTCTGGAGCAGGTTGATGGAGAGCAACAGAAAAAAGGAGACGACGAGCATGACCGTCGCGATGGCGGTGGCTCCCGCATAGTCATACTGCTCCAGCTTAGTGATGATGAGCAGCGGGGTGATCTCCGACACCATCGGCATGTTGCCGGCGATGAAAATGATGGAACCGTACTCGCCGACCGCGCGGGCGAAGGCCAGGGCAAAGCCGGTCAGCACCGCTGGAAGCATGGTCGGGAAGATCACCCGGCAAAAGGTCTGCCAGCGGCTCGCCCCAAGACAGGCCGCGGCCTCCTCCAGTTCCTGGTCCAGATCCTCCAGCACCGGTTGCACGGTGCGCACCACGAAGGGAAGACCGATGAAGATCATGGCGACCATGATGCCGAGCTGGGTGAAGGCGACCTTAATGCCGTGGGGCTCCAGGTAGCGCCCCAGCCAGCCGTTGGGGGAATAGATGCTCGCCAGGGTGATGCCGGCCACGGCGGTCGGAAGCGCGAAGGGAAGGTCCACCAGTGCGTCGATCAGCTTCTTGCCGGGGAACCGGTAGCGTACCAGCACCCAGGCCACCAATACTCCGAAGACGCCGTTGACGGCGGCCGCGAAGAGCGCCGACCCGAAGGTGATCCGGTAGGAGGCGAGCACCCGCGGAGCGCTGACGGCGACCAGAAACTGGTCCCAGGTGAGGGTGGCGCTTTTGAAAAAGAGCGCCGACAGGGGGATGAGCACGATAAAGCTCAGGTAGAGTATGGTGTAGCCGAGGCTCGGCCCGAAACCTGGCAGGACGCTGTTTTTTGTACCAAGCGAGCCCATGTGCCCCTCCTTTCAGTGCCTGGGAAACCATTTAAAGGAAACCTTCACTGCTCCTCCCCAGCCGTTTCAGCGCGCTGCGCCAGCATAGATCTGGTCAAAGACGCCGCCGTCGGCGAAGTGGGTCTGCTGTGCCCGGGCCCAGCCGCCGAAGGTGTCGTCAATTGTTACCAGCTTGAGCCGGGGAAACTGCCCCGCATACCGCGCGGCGACCTTCTTGTCAAAGGGGCGGAAATAATGTCTCGCGACGATCTCCTGCCCTTCCGGGGAGTAGAGGTACTTCAGGTACTCCTCGGCGACCTTGCGGGTCCCCTTGCGGTCCACCACTCGGTCCACTACGCTGACCGGTGGCTCGGCCAGGATGCTGAGCGAGGGTACCACGATCTCGAAGCGGTCCCTGCCCAGCTCATTCATCGCCAGATAGGCCTCGTTCTCCCAGGTGATCAGGACATCCCCCTGGCCGCGCTGCACGAAGGTGGTAGTGGCGCCGCGGGCGCCGGAATCCAGCACCGGCACGTTACGGTACAGCCTGGTGACGAAATCCTTCGCCCTGGCCCCGCTCCCCCCCTGCTGCATCAGCGCGTAGGCCCAGGCGGCCAAGTAATTCCACCGTGCCCCCCCAGAAGTCTTGGGATTCGGCGTGATGACCTTCACGCCGCTCTTCACCAGGTCAACCCAGTCCCTGATCTTTTTCGGATTGCCTTTGCGAACCAGGAATACGACGGTCGAGGTGTAGGGTGAACTGTTTCCCGGCAACCTTTTCTGCCAGTTCCCCGGGATCAGCTTTGCCTTGTTGTGGATCTCATCGATGTCGTAGGCAAGCGCCAACGTCACGACATCGGCCTCCAGGCCGTCGATGACCGCCCTCGCCTGCTTGCCGGAACCCCCGTGTGACTGTTTCACGACCAGATCCTGCGAGGTCTTAAGCTTCCACTGTCTAGCGAAGGCCTTGTTGAAATCCTGATACAGTTCGCGGGTCGGGTCATACGAAACATTCAAAAGCTCGACCTTGGCGAATGCGGAAACGGGTGCCATAGCAGATATCAGTGCCATCCCTAATGCCATTGCCAATAATTTCCAGCTCATGCAGCCTCCTCCCTACGTCCATTAAAAATGACGGATTCGACCATCACCTCCCTCTGCTGTGAAGTATACCGTTATTTTCCGGGGCTTTCAGAATCGCTTCGGGTGATCTTCTGAATCCCTACGCCGAGAGCCATTCAGCCCGAGCGACCAGTTCCTGGTCGCGCCTTGCAGAAAGCTTTCTTGCCGGCCATTGGACCCCGATTCATTGTTTGTGCCTGCTAAAAATACCCTTTTCAGCCAGAGATACCGCGAAAGTGCTCGACAATTGTGGTCATTGGAAATATATGGAAAGGTTCCTCGTTAGCATGAGGCGTTTGCACAAACAAAGGCTACTGCCCAGAAACGTCGAAAGACGCCAATGGGTAGACCAGGTATTGTCGGCATAAGGCTTTACTTAAGGTAGCTGGTTTCTTCCGAACCTACGTTGTGCACTGCTGAAAATCTACGAGTGGGGAATTCGCTTCGACCGCAATCAGGCCGTGGGTTCCCTGCGGCTTTTTTTCGTCCTCCCCCAGGACCTGCCATGGAGGTAGTTTAGCATTTTGGACAGTCCGAGTTGCAGCTCACATAACCTTCCGCCGTCGTCCAACGGTTAAGCCCCCCAAAGTTCCCCTCACCCGGTCCCGCTTAGGTCTGCTTGCCGTTTTCCTACGGCGAAAACGACGCTAACAGCGGGGTATGCGGCTTTATTTTCGCCTTCCTCACAGCAAATTAGCAAGAACCTCTCACCAGCCTGGGAACCCGGGGCGGCGGACACCGGTCCGCGCATCCGCTCTGCTTGAGCGCGGTGAGCGTGAGGTATTCCCATGACACCACATCAGCTTTATTTAAGCGCAGTACTGAAAAGGCCGCTCTTCAACGCAGCCGGCCAAACCCTCGGCCGAGTCTGCGACCTGGCGATTACCCCCGGCGAGGAATTCCCCATCGTAAGCCAGGTACTGTTCCGGCGCGGCGGCCAAATCTACGCCGTGGCCTGGGACCGGGTGGTACTCTTCAACTCCGCGGCCATCTCGGTCTCCTCCTCCGGCGACGAGCTCTCCTGCTACCGGGAGACCGGCAACGAGATCCATGTCAAGCGCGACATCCTCGACAAGCAGATCGTCGACGTAAACGGCGCCAAGGTGGTCCGGGTGAACGACCTTAAGCTGGGACGCCACAAGGATGCGCTCTGCCTCATGTCGGTCGATGTCGGCTTCCGCGGTCTCTTGCGGCGCATGGGGTACGAGAAGCTCTGGGGGATTATCCAAAAGGAGATCCCGGAGCGCGAGATCAGCTGGGAGTACGTAGGGCACCTCGAGGCGAACGCTGCCCGGCTCACCCTCACCATGGCGCGCGAGCAGATAGGCGAGATGCATCCTGCCGACCTGGCCCACATCATCTCTCGGGTCCCCAGGCAGAACATTCAAACGGTGCTCAACTCGCTGGACGACGAGACGGCCGGCGAAGCGATCCACGAACTGGAGCCGGAACTGAGGAGCCGGGTCATCAGCGAGCTCAACAGCGAGCGCGCCTCCGACATCCTCGAAGAGATGTCGCCGGACGAGGCGGCGGACGTGCTGGGGGACCTCACCCAGGAGAAGGCGGAGGAGCTTCTGGGGCTGATGGATGCGGAGGACGCCGAGGAGATTCAGGAACTTTTGGAGCACGAGGAGGATTGTGCGGGGGGCATGATGAACAACAGCTTCATCACCATCTCCGCGGAGCTCAGCGTCTCAAGCGCGCTGGAGCAGGTGCGCACCCAGGCGCCAGAGGTGGACACGGTCTACTACGCCTACGTGCTGGACGACGAGGAACGGCTGCTCGGGGTGGTGTCCCTGAAGGAGCTGTTGATTCAGGACGGCGCGCTCCCCATTTCCGAGATCATGACCGAGAACCTCAAGAGCGTGCCGATCGATGCCGATCCCAAGGAGATTCTGGAGATCATCGCCAAGTACAACCTGATCGCGGTCCCGGTACTGGACGAGAAGGAGAAGATGGTTGGTATAGTGACAGTGGACGACATCCTGGAAAGGTTCCTTCCGCTCGCGCTCAAACACAAACGGCACCCCGCGTATTAGTAAAACTGTTATGTATAACCTTGGGTTTATCACACATCACATTTTACATATTGCGTCTTTTGCTTACAAAGGATCGGACCATGAAATTCAACAAGAAAAACATCCTGCTCTTTCTCTCGGTGCTCGGCCCGGGGATCATTACCGCTAACGTCGACAACGATGCAGGGGGGATCGCCACCTACTCAGTGGCCGGTGCCAGCTTCGGATATGCGCTGCTTTGGACCTTGATCCCGATTACGGTGGCACTCATCGTCGTGCAGGAGATGTGCGCCCGCATGGGGGTGGTCTCCGGCAAGTCGCTTGCCGACCTGATCCGGGAGAACTTCGGTGTTAAGACCACCGCCTATCTGATGCTGTTCCTCCTGCTGACCGACCTCGGCAACACAGTAGCCGAATTCGCGGGCTGGGCCTCGGCCATGGAGGTCTTCGGCGTCAGCAAGTACATCTCGGTCCCGATCGGGGCCTTTCTGGTCTGGTGGCTCGTGGTGAAGGGCAGCTACAAGATGGTGGAAAAGATTTTCCTGTTCGCCTGCACCATCTACCTAACCTACATCGTCTCGGCATTTCTGGCCCACCCTCCCTGGGGGGAGATCATGGTGGCCAGCGTCACCCCGTCGTTCGACTTCAAGCCGACCTACCTCACGATGCTGGTCGGCGTGGTCGGAACCACCATTGCCCCCTGGATGCAGTTCTACATCCAATCGGCGGTCGTCGAGAAGGGGGTGATCGTCGAGAACTACAAGGCCTGCCGCCTGGACGTCATCGTCGGCTGCATTCTGACCGACGTGGTGGCTTTCTTCATCATCGTCGCCTGCGGCGCCACCATGTTCAAGCAGGGGATCCACATCAACGACGCAAAGGATGCCGCAGTCTCCCTGGCCCCTTTGGCCGGAAAGTACGCCTCGGCGCTTTTCGCCGTGGGGCTTGCCAACGCCTCGCTGTTCGCCGCCTCCATCCTGCCGCTGGCGACAGCCTACTGCGTCTGCGAGGCGATGGGGTGGGAGTCCGGGGTCGATCACGATTTCAAGAGTGCGCCGCAGTTCATGTGGCTCTATACCGGCCTCATCGTCCTTGGCGCGGCCATCATCCTGATACCGAACGCCCCGCTCATCGCCATCATGCTGATCTCCCAGGTTGGCAACGGTGCGCTGCTTCCCTTTGTGCTGATTTTCATGCTGATTCTCATCAACAAGAAGGAACTCATGGGGGAGTACGTCAACTCAAGGCTCTTCAACATCATTTCCTGGCTTACGGTCGTCATCATGATCGTGCTGACCCTGATTCTCGTGGTTCAGACCATCATCGCGTAGCCATTCCCAATGCAAAGCCAACGGTTTGGGCTCAGAAACTGTAGGCGAAATTAAGTGAGAGCAGGCTGGACTGAGAATCGGGCTGGAAGGCCTGGCTGTTCTGGATCACCGTGCCGGGGTTGCTGTCGAGCCTATTGGTCGGGACCTTGTCGGACTGGCCAAACCTCATCTGTTCGTACTCGACACTGAGTGTGAAGGCGCCCCGCGTTACCCCGGCCTCGGCGAAAGCGGAAGTCCTCGATTTCGGCACGGTGACAACATCGCTATATCCTGCACTCGAGAGGCTGGTGTGAGTCCTCGTGTAGATCGGCAGCAGCGCTCCCCCTTTGAGGTACAGTGTGCAACCACCCGCCTGAAGTTCCCCCGTCAGTCCCGCCTTGGCGTAGAAGGTGTGCCCGTCCTCGCCGGAGCGGGTGCGGATCCAGAACTTGTGGCCGATGCCCAGGAAAGGCTTCAGGGAGACGCTTTTCCCCGCCGGGAGTTTGACCTCAAGCGCGACCTCCTCCTTGGTGCCGAGGAAGGAGGTGTCCGAATCGATTTTGGTCGATCCTGTCAGGTCGTGACCGTCGTAGTCGAGGTCCCCCCCCCAGACCTCGGCAGACTCGGCGGAGGAGAGTCCCGCCAGCAGGTTGGTTCTCGCGATCCCGGCGTCGAGCATGGCCCCCCGCTGCTTGACGAAAGAACTGCCGTTGACCTTCTCCTCCCAGGTAAACCAACCGGATTTGAAGTTGAGCGAAATCTCCCCGGCCCCGGCCGACCCCACGTTGCAGCAGGCACAGAGGGCCCCCAGGACCGCCAACCTCTTTAAGCTGCCTACCAGTGCCGAAGTTTCCACGGTTAAATCCCCCTGTAGGTTCTTTAACCAGCAACTTCAACTTCCACTCCGATAAACAGTTTTGAATTATATTATTCTAAATACCTTTTCCCGACAGTACTTTTATCATCCTCCACCCGGGCAAACGATAATCAGCTTCAAAATGGCACTGGCAACCCTTTGCACAGAGTGTCCGTTCTGATCGGTTTATGCGCCCTATTGTTGCTTACTAGGTCGTTTAAAGCACGCTGGGCAACGCCGGGGGGTTTTTGCACTGTGCCCGTCGCAGTACCTGGAAAGGGACCGGGGCCCGCCGCCCCGCCTCAAGAATGATCCGGTGCTAAATTTCTTGACAAATCCAGAGCCATCGTTGTATTTTTGCTCTCTTTAATATGTACCGGCTTATGCTGTGACAGTCAAAAGGCGGTAACACACTCACGACACAATCTGTGTTCTGTGATAGGTAATGTGTGAGGTGTCAGAAGGCGCCCTGTCTCTTCCACATATTGTGCCTTTGCTTAACGGGGGAGGCAGTCATGAGAAGTCAGCTGATGACCAGACTACTTTCCCTTTCCATCAGGGCTCAGATGTCCCTGATGGCACTGATTGTGGCGCTGCCGGCTGCTGCCCTCATCATTATTTCCGACGTTAAGTTGCGGCAAGCCGCCATCGCCTCGGCCATCCAGGAAACAGCCAATATCAGCGACTCCATCGCGAGCGAGCAGCGGCACGCGGCGAATTCCGCGGCACAGCTGATTACCGCCCTGGCGCAACTGCCCGACATCAGAGATCACCATGTCGGTAAAACACGAAAAATCCTGGCCGACATCCTCCAGTTGAACCCCCTGTATCTGAACCTGTCGGTCATCGACCCCACGGGCCAGGTATGGGCCTCGGGCGCCACCACCACGCCGGTGTCCCTCGCCGACCGGCGCTACTTCAGAAACGCCATGGCAACCGGACGGCTCTCCTCCGGCGAATTTATCGTCAGCAGAATGGCGTCGAAGCCGACCATCAACCTCTGCTATCCCTTTAAAAACGAGGCCGGGGTCATTGTGGGCGCCATGAGCGTGGCGTTTCAGCTGGACCGGCTGGGCCGGGGACCCTCCTCTAACCAGTCGGATATGTACCGCTACACGATTTTGGACTTCAAGGGGATCGTGCTGGCTAAGAGCATCGATTCCGAGAAGTGCACCGGCAAGATGGACCAGCCGGGGATGTTCGGCAGCATGCAGGGCCCCTCCGATGAGGGGTCCTTCGTCGGAATCGGCGTCGACGGCCAGAAGCGTTTCATCACCTACCGCAAACTGCGCCTGGACGGTGAAAAGAGCCCCTACCTGTACGTGCGGGCCAGCGTCCCTGTTGCCCGCGTTGTGGCCCGCGCCAACGCGCTATTGTGGCGTAACCTCCTTTTTTTCGCCGCGAGCCTGGTATGCGCCTTCCTGGTCGCCTGGCAGATCGCCAGGCGTTCCGTCCTGAACCGGATTTCCGTGCTGCTGGATGCGTCGCGGCGCCTGGCGCGCGGCGATCTCAAGGTCCGGGTTTCGGAGAGCCTGGTCGGGGGGGATCTGGGTGAACTCGGCATGGCGTTCGACATGATGGCCCAGCAGCTCGAGACGCGGGAACGGGAGCGCGACGTGGCTGACCTCACCCTGCGCAAAAGCGAGTCCCGCTACCGCTCCCTCTTCGACAACTCCCTGTTCGGGATCGTGGCGGTCGGCACCGACGGCAGGTTCCAGCAGGTGAACCAGACTTTCTGCCGCCTTTTGGGCTACCAGGAACATGAACTGGTCGGCGTGCGCAATTTCGCCGATATCACCCACCCCGATGACGTGGCCGAAAACGTGGCAAAGCACCAGGCCATGGTCCGGGGCGAGGTGCCGCGCTACACCGTCGAGAAGCGCTATCTCACCAAGCAAGGGTGCCTGATACGTGTCGTCTGTTTCGTGGAGGGGATTTACACCGAGGAGAGGCGCTGCGAGGGGAACATCGCCTGCATCCTCGACATCACCAAACTTGCCACCAGCGAAGAACTGATGCGCCTTTTTTTCGAGCGCCAGATCGTCGGGATGGCCATATCATCGCCTGCGAAGAGGTGGCTGCAAACCAACGCGAGGCTGCACCAGATGCTCGGCTATTCCGGCGAGGAGCTCGCCGCCATGTCCTGGGTGGAGTTGACGCACCCCGACGACCTGGAAGGCAACCTCGACCGCTTCAACCGCATGCTGCGCGGGGAAATCGACGATTTCGCCATCGAAAAAAGGTTTTTCCGCAAGGACGGCTCGCTCTTGTATTGCTTCCTTTCCGTGGTCTGCGTGCGCAAACCCGACGGCCAGCTCGACTACCTGCTCGCGCTCTACGAGGACATCACGGAGAGAAAGCGCGCGGAGCAGGAAATCCAGGACCTCCAGTCGAACCTGGAGGAGCGGGTGCAGGAACGTACCGCGCAGTTCGAGGCCGCCATAAGGGAACAGGAATCGTTCAGCTATTCGGTATCCCATGATCTCAGGAGCCCGCTGCGCCATATCAACAGTTACTTGGCAATTTTGCAGGAGGAGTTGGGAGACGACCTGCCCGTCGAGGCGCTGAACTGCCTGAAGCGCTCCCGCGCCGCCAGCATCAGGATGGGAAAGCTGATCGACGACCTGCTGGAACTGTCGCGGGTGGGCCGGTCCCGCCTCAACAAGGAAACCATCGACTTAAGCGCCCTGGCTTCTGACGTGGCAACCTCGCTGCGGGAGGGCGAACCCGGCCGGGTGGTCGAAATTGAGATCACCCCCGGACTCACCGCTTTGGGGGACAAGATCCTCATGGGGCTGGTTCTGGAGAACCTGCTCGGCAACGCCTGGAAATATTCGGCACGCCGGGAGTGCGCCCGGCTGGTTTTCGGGGCCGAAGGGGTCGGCCGGAAAAGAACCTTCTTCGTCAAGGACAACGGGGCGGGGTTCGACATGGCGTACCGGGACAAGCTTTTCGGCGCTTTCCAGCGGCTGCACGGCGAGGAGTACGAGGGGACCGGGATCGGCCTGGCAACCGTCAAGCGCATCATGGACCGCCACGGGGGCGCTGTCTGGGCCGAGGGGGAACCGGATGCCGGGGCAACCTTCTACTTCACCCTGCCTGGAAAACCGGCGAAAGGTGACTGGTGAGCGGGAGCGGGGTGCGGCAACCTACCGGGGGGCGACCGAAGGCCACCGGCAGAAAGCAGCATGCCGTCCACGATCTGCACAGAGGGCTGACCGCCCTCTCGCTGCTCCATCAGGTCTAGGTGACCGGGCCGGCCTACCGTGAGATGGTGCAGGGTAAGGACCTGGTCGCCGACATCCTGCCGCCTCCCGAGTATGTTGACACAGGAGAGACGGCCGAATTATTTTTTTGCTCTTTTTGCTGCATCCTGAGGCTGCTCATTGACTGCGGGTTTCCTGTCACGGACCGTTTGATAATGGTTTTCAACAACCGGATCCACAGTGGTATTGGCATAACGGAAGACATGGCTGACAACCCTGATGACTGCAGGCAAGCAGCGCTGGAATTTGTGACAGCGTGCATAATTGGAAGACTCATTTCACGGCCCAGCTGATCCTTTTTGATTTTTATGCTTGTTTTATATTTCCGGTTTGCAATATTCGAGCTGCAAAACGACGAGCATTCAACAGATGGACGAAAACACTTAACTGCCCGCGAGGGTAGGACGGAAAGCCTAAGGGTCTCGCCAGAGACAGCCGTGGGCGCCCTGCTCTCCGGGCAGGTGAGCCTCAAGGATTCATCAACTCCCCCCCATCTGGAATCGGCCCTGGTGGGCGGCGACGGAAGTTTCGCCATCGATGTCACCGGCATGAAAGCGCCCTACGTGCTGCAGGCGACCGGAAGCACGGCAGGGGCGAGTTTCAAGCTGAGCTCGTACGCCGACGTGACCGGGACTGCCAACGTCAATCTGCTCTCCGGGGTGATCTTCGCGAGCGCCGCGGGAGTCGACGACCCCTCCGATGCCTTTGACAAGGCGGATGCCGAAAACCAGGATCGGGAGCAATATCGCCAACACGGTCGCGGTCCTGCTCGCCAAGCTGCTCGCGGGGACCACCCTGGCGGCCGTGCCGAGCCCGACGGTCCCCGCCACCCCCACCGGCGTGGCAGCCGTGAGGGGCACCAACAAGGCGACCATCAGCTGGTCCGCGGTTTCGGGAGCCGCCTCCATACTGGTCGACCGCAAGCGGCGTGACCAAGACCAGCAGCACCAAGATCACCGCGGCCACCAGCCCGTAGGTCCAGACCGGGCTCTCTGCCGGCACCACCTACTACTACATCGTCACCGCGCTGAACGCCGCAGGCGAAGGCCCCGCCTCGGCGCAGGTTTTGGCGGGACCAGCGCGCCGGCCCCGGTCATCCCCGCCACAGCTGCAGGCTAACCGCCACCAGCGGCGCCAACCCGGCGTCCATCTCCTGGTCGACGGTAATCGGTGCCACCTCGTACAGCATCTATTACTCGACCACAAGCGGCGCCACGGCCCCGTACGTCATGACCGGCCTCAGTGCAGGCACGAGTCACTACTTCGTGGTCACCGCGGTCAACACGGCAGGCGAAAGCGCCGCTTCGGCCCAGGCCTCGGCCGCTACCTCGGCGCCGGCCTTGGACGCCCTTTGCTACTACAATCCGGTATGCCTTGCCTGTCACGGCTTCCTGAAGGTAGAGAGCGCTTCACAGATCACCTCGGCCATTGCCGGCGATAGCGACATGAAACCCCTCTCCGCCCTGACCGCTGCCCAGATATCCGCGATTGCGGCAGTCTCGTACTGACGCGGCGGAAATGATGCAGCAACAAAAAGGGCCCGATAACCGGAAGCCTTGAGACAAGTGGCGAGCCCCGTCTTTTCAGGCGGGGTTCGCTTTTTCGAGATGATTTTTACGGGGTAATTTTTCCAACCAGGCGGGTAAAAAATTCGGGAATTGCGGTGGCAAAGCTGAGCCGTTTTCCGCTGACCGGATGGGTGAAACTGAGCGATCTGGCATGCAGCGCCAGGCTGGTGCAGGGGTCGTTCCCCTTGCCGTATTTTCGATCTCCCAGGACCGGATGTCCCTTTTCGCTCAGGTGCACCCGGATCTGGTGCTTGCGCCCGGAAAGGAGGTGGATCTCCAAAAGGCTCATCCCCCGGGTCTCTTTGAGCACCATGTACTCCGTGTGGGAGAGCTTTCCCAAGGCTGGGTCGGGGGTGGAATAGACGGTAAAGGCGCTGTTCTCGGCAAGGTAGCTCGTGATCGTTCCGCTCTTGGGCGACAGGGAGCCGGAAACCACCGTGAGGTAACGCTTGTCGGTCTGCTGCCAGTCTCCCTGCAGAAAGGCCTTGGCTGACTCGCTCTTGGCAAGTATCAGGATGCCGGAGGTCTCCCGGTCCAGGCGATGCACGATGTAGACACGGTTCGGGGAGCGGGGATTACCCTTGCGGACATAGTCGTTGAGGATGGCGTGGACAGTTCTCGACTTGTCACGGTCCGTCCCCATGGTCAAAAGGCCGCTGGGCTTTTCCACCACGATGACGGCTTCATCCTCGTATAGGAGCGTGAGCCCCTTGGGCTGGTGTTTGGCTGCAGGTCGTTTGGCTGCAGGTCGATTCGTAGTAACCATCTAGATTTTCCCGTTAAACAAAAAACCACAAGGGTGGTCCCTGTGGTTTGGCTCCGCCTACCTGTATAGCACGCCCTCCCCCGGCACGGCAACGGCTTTCTTGGCGCCCGACGCCGTACCCGGACCGGTCCCTCTCCACCCGGATTACCCGCTCACAGACCACGAAATTAGACAAAGAGATGACAGCCAGGAGCAGAGTCTCTGAATCAGTCTCGTAGTGATTAGTGCCCGAGGGGGTGGGGGAGCCGGGCCGCGCTCCAGATAAGGTTGACTTGTCCGGCGAACCGGTTTACATATCGCTGCATGACCACTTGCGCACGACCGGCGGTCTCGCCGGCCAAAGTCAACAGCTACCTCGTCCTCACCACCATCCTCTGGGGAGGGAGCTTCGTTTTCAACAAGATCGGTTTCCGCGAGATCCCGCCGGTCAGCTTTATGTTTTTGCGCTTCGCCCTGGCGACGCTCATCATGGGGGTTTTCTGCCTGCGCCGGCTGCGGGGGCTGAATTTGGACATCATCGTCAAGGGGGGCAAGGTGGGATTAGCACTCGCCTTGGCCAATCTCACCTTCGTCCTCGGCGTCGCCGACACCACCGTATCCCGTGCCGGATTCCTCAACAACCTCTTTGTCCTCCTGGTTCCGCTGCTGTGCTTTCTGCGCTGGGGGGAGCGCGTTTCCCGCTGGTACCTGATCGGGATACTGCTCGCCATGGTCGGCCTTTGGCAGCTGGCCTGCGGCGGCGCTGCGGGTTTTAGCCGCGGGGACCTCTATTCCACCGTCTGCGCCCTGTTCATCTCCTTCCACATTATTCTGGTTTCCAAGATACTGCACCACGAGGACGTCTTCCTGGTTTCCCTGATGCAGTTCGCAACCGTGGCAGCCGTAGGCCTGCTGCTCACCTGCTGCCTATCACACCGCCCTTTCACGGTGGGGGTGGTCTCCGGCGGGGCGCTCCTTTACTGCGCCGTGTTCCCGACGGTGGTCTGCTTCACCCTGATGAACCGCTACCAGCGCTATTCGACCCCGACGCGCGCCGGGCTCATCTACACGCTCGATCCGGTCTGGAGCATGCTGGGCGGCATGCTCATCCTGGGCGAGCGCCTGAGCACCCGCGAGTGGCTTGGCTGTCTCTTCATCTTCGGTGCCGTCCTCCTGCCGCTGGTGATCCATCTCCTTTGGGAAAGGCACGCTCCACATTACCTGGCGCAGCGGGATGGCGGATAGGCGCGCATTGCGCCATGGCAAACCGGCCTCGGACCACCTCATGCCGGCCACCGACTGAGAGGCCCGCGGGTTCCGGAAGAGAGTTGCAGATTACGGCGGCATCCTGAGGCACCAGGATCCCGATCTCTTCGAATTGGTACGCAGGGCCATCGGTTTCTTTTTGCGCTGACTGCTCGAAGTGCCAGTAGAACTGGTGTTGAGTGAGTTTAGACCTTCCATTTGCATCACTTACGTCAATGAATTTATCCACATATTACTATTATAATTAATTAATAGCACCTGAAACTGTGGTAGTTAACTAGCCTATTGTCACTAAAAGAATAAAAAGTACCGCTAAACTCCACAGTACCTTAGTGTAAACGCACCATAATATATCAATGTTTATTACACCAACATCACTCTCCAGTGTCCTTCACCCGATATACCCGTAATGGGCTTCAGTGTCCGTGCGATGATGCTTAATACCAGACGCTGCTGCGTCAACCTTTACCTCCAGGGAAAAGATCTTTTGCTCACGAGTCACACATCACAATCTTGTACCCCCGAGAGCCACATTGAGCTCCTGGCCGATGCTGTGGGTCGGCTGGAAGCCCAAAAGCCGGAAGGCCTTCGCTATGCCAGTCTGGGAGTGCATTACGTCACCGGCGCGAAACCCCTGGTATACGGGCGCGTACCCCGCCAGGTGGGGTAAATCCAGCGCCAACCAGCAGCGCAAAAGCTTGAAGAGCTCGTTCAGACTGGTGCGGACATTGGGCGCCACCTTGTGGGCCTGGTTGACCGCTTCGGGATCAGAACCGGTAGCGGCGGGCAGATTCATCTGGACCCCGTTCTCCACAAAACAGAAGTCGCGGCTGGTCTCGCCGGTGCCGTTGATGTGCACCGCCTCCCCGGCTATCATGGCAGCCACCCACTTGGGTATCACTGCGGCAAACGGGCCGTTCGGGTCCTGGCGGGGTCCGAACACGTTGAAATAGCGCAGCCCGATGCAGTCCAGCCCGTAGTGATTGGTAAACTGATGGGCGTACAGCTCGCAGATCTGCTTGGAAACGGCATAGGGAGAAAGCGAGCGGCCGGTGTTCTCCTCCTTTTTGGGCAGAGCCGGATGGTCTCCGTACCCCGCACTGCTGGAGGCTTAGACAAAGCGCCGGACTTTGGCATCGCGCGCCGCAACCATCATGTTCAGGGTGCCGGTCAGGTTGTTGTCGTTGGTGTTCTGCGGGTCGTCGATGGAACGGGATACCAGGCCAGGTGCCGCCAGGTGCAGCACATAATCCACACCTGCGCAGCTCTGCGAGCAGGCCGCCTTATCCCTGATATCGCCTTCGATAAAGCGGAAACGTCCTTACTGGGCGTCGCAGACCAACGAGCACACCTCCGCCAGGTTCGCTTTGTTGCCGGTCGAAACGTTATCGAGTCCGAAACGGTCTGGTCCAGGCGCAGCAGGTGTTTCAGCAGGTTCTACCCGATAAAACCGGCAACACCGGCCACCAGCTAGGTCCGCGGTGCCGCACTCAATTGCCTTTTCAACTGTTTATATGCCACCACGTTTGCCTCCCTGAAAACGTTAAAATGCGTGTGTTAGCCTTAAGGATTCAACTCCCCTTCCAATAGCTGCTCGGCGGCGTATTTTCCCACCGTGGCAACCACCACCTCGTAACCTGTGGAAAGAATGTCGGCTAGCCCCTGTGAAGTGTGGGCATCGCTGCCGAGACAGGAATACACTGCGTGCTTCAGGAAGAAAACCGCACGCTGCTGCACCGCGCGGCCGTACACCCCGGCGAAACTACCGATATTGCCCTGGAACCTGCAGCCGGAATCCTTGAGACTCGCAATGAGGGACCCTTCAAGATCGGGCTCCTTCCGCCTCCCGAGCACAAAGGCAAGTGCGCCGCGCATTCCCTCATCCCGGACCGACGGCTGGAACACGCTGCATCTCTCGGGATGGGCAAAGAGCGGAGAGATCCCCTGCTTGCAGAGCCACGCCACCATGGCCGGAACCATATCCCCACCGGACCTGAAGGGGACCTCCACCAGCAGGTAGCGGGAGGAACCGACCGTCAGAACGTCGGGAACCATTTCCTGCAGGAACTCATCGAGATAGTGCTCGGTCCCCGGCAAGAGCCGCAAGGCGAGCCCAGCCTCCTCCAGTGTCCGCTGCAGTTTGCGGGTCGCCTGCCGCACCTTTTCCGGCGGGTTGTCGAATCCGCCCTTTAAAAGGTGCGGGGTGCAGTGCACCGTGGCAAACCCGAACTCGGAAAGGATGCGAGCCATTTCCAGGGAATCGTCCTGGTCGACAGCCCCATCATCGACGCCGGGCAAAAGGTGGCTGTGGTAATCAACAAATACTCTTTTCATGGGGTTTGCTCTCGATCATATTGCCGCTCAACCGGCCGATACCATCTGTGGCAAGGGAACCCTTCATGCGAAAAGACGTCGCTTGAATCAGGCTGTTGGCACGCCACTGCTGCCCAGGTGCCCCTGCCAAAAGGTACATGAGATGCTCCGCGACCGCGGGCTGAAGTTGAAAGAGGTGCGGTTCACCCTTTGTAAGTAGCATGTTGCCATGTTCAAGGCAAGCGGCTTGAGGCAATAGGGACCTGAAATCACACATCACGCGTCACACATCACCGTTTTCAACGGTATACTTGAAGGGCATTGGGAGGGACTTCCCGTGGAAAACGGTTACCTGGAAAATGCCGGCCTCGGCGCATTCATCGAAACGCTGCGCCTCTTTGGCGAACTGCACGGCCCCACTCTATCCGACCAAGGGGTGGCCAGCTTCGCCGCAATCGCCACCCCCGCCGCGCTTCGCCTCGACTACCGCAGGACCCTAATTCCGCCCAAGAAGTATCTCCTCCCCTTCAGGGAAGAACTCCTGAGTTTTTGTGACGGCGGCTATCGGTCGGCGGCATCCCTCGTCCCCGACATCGTGCTTTTCGGTATTCACCCCTGCGACCTCGACGGCATCGCCTACCTGGACGCGGTTTTCCTCGGGGACCCCCCGGACCCGGGCTACGCCGCCCGGCGCGCCGGGCTCACCCTGATTGGGGTCTCCTGCGAGCCCGACGACTACTGTTTTTGCTCCAAGGCCCCCGGCTCCGCTCCCTGCGACCTCTTCCTGAGCGCTCTGGAGGGGGGGTTCCTGCTGGCAGCCTCCACCCCCAAGGGGGAGGCGATCGCCCGCTCGGCGCGGCAGCTCCTCGGCAAGGCCCCCGCCCCGCCCCAGCAGCCCCCCTCCCCCCGCGGCATTGCCCCTCAGGACCCGCAGCTGCACTTCTCCGGCAATCCGCTCTGGGAGCGTTTCACCGATAGCTGCCTTTCCTGCGGCGCCTGCTCGGTCTGCTGCCCCACCTGCTTCTGCTTCGACATGCGGGAGTACCCGCAGCTCTTAGGAGGAGCGCTGCGCTTGAGGGAGTGGGACAACTGCCTTTTCAAGACGCACGGTGAGGTGGCGGGATTCAATTTCAGGGGCACCAGGGTGGAGCGGCTCAGGTATAGGTTCCTGCACAAGTACTGCGGCTTTTCCCCGCTGCAGGGGGTGGTCTCCTGCGTCGGTTGCGGCCGCTGCGAGGCGGCCTGCCCGGTGCATATCGACCTGCGCCAGCTGATCGAACCAGCCCCGGATCCCATGGACGGTGCACCACCATGAACCGCACCCTACTCGACCCACACCTGCCACACGCGGCAACCCTGACCGGGCGGCGCCAGCTCTCCGTCGACACGGCGCTCTTCCGGGTGGCGCCAGACCCCTCCGCCATGGAGGCCCTTGCCGGGCTCATTCCCGGCCAGTTCGTCCAGCTCTCGGTACCCGGTGGGGGCGAGGTGCCGATCTCGCCGGCGGATCTCCCGGGGCCGGACGGCACGCTGGAGCTCTGCGTGCGCCGCGTGGGGCACGTAACCAACCTTTTGCACCGGGCGGCCCCCGGAGATCGACTCGGGCTGCGCGGCCCCTTCGGCACCGGCTTCCCGGTCTCGGAGATGGCGGGGAGCCCCGTCCTCCTTGTGGCGGGGGGGCTAGGCATCGCGCCGCTGCGCTCGCTCCTCTTCCACCTGCTGCGGCACCGGGAGGAGTATGGAGAGATCACCCTCATGTACGGCGCCCGCCAGCCGGACCTCATGCTGTTTCGCGAGGAGCTGGTGGCCCTCGGGTCGTCAGGGGGGTTGAGACTCTACCTCACGGTCGACTTCGCCCCGCTGGAGCCGGCCGGGCAGTTCTCCTGCACCGTGGGTCTCCTTCCCGACCTGTTGCAAGGGTTTCGCTTCGACGCGGCCAGAAGTTACGCCGCGGTCTGCGGCCCGCCGCCGCTCTACCGCTGCCTTGCGGGGGAACTGGAGGCGGCGGGTGTGGCGCCGGAGAGGATCCTCTTCAGCCTGGAGCGCCGCATGCGCTGCGGCATGGGGCGCTGCTGCCACTGCGCCGTCGGGCAGAAGCTTTGCTGCACGGACGGCCCGGTCTTTCGTCTGAGCGAACTGAAGCTCATACCGGAGGCGCTATGACCCGCCCGAAGATAGCGGTCGCCGGGCTCACCGCCTGCTCCGGCTGCCAGCTCACCCTCTTGAACTGCGAGGAGGAACTCCCCGAGATCGCCGCGAAGTTCGAGATCTGCCACTTCCCGATGGCGCAAAGCGGGTCCGACCCTCAGGCGCTCTACGACATGGCGATCGTGGAGGGGGCGGTCTCGACCCCGGGGGACCTGACCACACTCTTTCGCCTGAGAAACGCGAGCCGGCTCCTGGTCGCCTTCGGCACCTGCGCCCTGTTCGGCGGGGTGGCTGCCATGAACAACCTCATCTGCGAGCGTGCCGGGCTGCTCCGGGAGGTCTACGGCGCAAATGGGGATGTTTTCCAGAGTTTCCCCCCCGCCCCCTTCAAAAACTTCGTCGCCGTCGACTGCGCCATCACCGGCTGCCCGCCGGAAAAGCCGGACCTGCTCGCCCTTTTGGGAGCGGTCCTGGCGGGGACCCTGCCGCCCACCCCGTGCTACCCGGTCTGCACCGAGTGCCGGAGCCGGGAGAACCTTTGCCTGCTCCTGGAGAAGGGAGAACTCTGCCTGGGACCCATCATCCAAGGTGGGTGCAACGCCCGCTGCCCGGCGACCGGGATCCCCTGCGAGGGTTGCCGGGGACCCGTCAGCGAGGCGAACGTGGCACAAGAACTGGAACTCCTCCTGGAGCGCGGCTTCGACGGGAAAGAGATCGAACGCAGGATGAGCCGCTTCACCCCGGGGTGGGACTATGGGCAGCGTCGTTGAAATAAACCCCTTCACCCGCGTGGAGGGGCACGGGAACCTGACCGTGTACCTGGACGGCTCCCGCGTCGAGCGGGTCGAGCTGCGCCTCGCCGACTCCCCCCGCCTCTTCGAGGCGCTCCTTTTGGGGCGCAGTTTCGCGGAGGTCCCCGAGGTCATCTGCCGGATCTGCTCGCTCTGCTCTACGGTGCACAAGGTGACGGCGCTCCTCGCGGTGGAAAAGGTCTTCGGGATGGAGGTCTCCCGTATAACCCGGCTCACCCGCGCGCTGATCCTGAACGGCGGCCAGATCCAGAGCCATGCGCTGCACCTCTATTGCCTGCTGCTCCCGGACCTTCTAGAGCTTAACGGGGTGGCCGATCTAGCCCGCCAGGCGCCGGAACTGCTCAGGACCGGCCTCGCCGTAAAGAGGGTCGGCAACCTGATCCAGGAGACGGCCGGCGGCAGGCTGATCCACCCGGTGAACATCACCTTGGGCGGGCTAGGGCAAAGGATCGCCAGGGACCCCCTGCTCCGGCTGGTCGACGAGCTCGACGCCATCCTTCCCGCCTGCGCCGGGGCCTGGCGGCTCTTCCGGTCTCCCTTTGACTTCCCCCCTCTGCCGGCACCCAACTACCTCGCCCTGACGGAAGGGGCGCTCCCATTCTCCGGCGAGCAGTTCCGGATGCGCGACGGCCGGGGCTTCTCGGTGGAAAGCTACCGGGATTTCATCACCGAAGTTGTGGTGCCGCACTCGCACGCCAAGAACGCTCGGGTCCTCGGGCTCTCCCCTAACGTCGGGGCTCTGGCACGGCTGAACCTCGGTAGCCGGCTCGGCGCGGCTGCCGGCGAGATCTTCGAAACGGTCCGGGCGGAGATCATCGGCCGGGACATGCGCGTCAACGCCCTGGCCCAGGCGATCGAGCTGTACCAGGCGGCGCTCTCAGCCCGAAAGCTGGTGGGCGAATTGCTGGAGATTGGCAAGGACGGAGCAGGGAACCTGGCAGCCGCGCCGCGCAGCGGGCAAGGCTCTGCCGCCTGCGAGGCGCCGCGCGGAGTGCTGATCCACAGTTACGCCTTCGACGGGGCGGGGAACTGCATCGGGGCTGACGTGATCACTCCCACCTCCCTGAACCAGGAGGCGCTTGCGGGTGACCTCCTGGCTCTGGCTCGCGCCCTCGAGGGTGACGAACCACCCGTCATGGTGGGTGCGCTCGAGCGCCTGGTCCGCAGCTACGACCCCTGCATCTCCTGCGCGGTGCACCTGGTACGGCTCTAGCCTCAGGCACCCCTCCCCTGCAAGGGTCGCTTTGCAGGGGGAGAAGTTGCCGAATCCAACCCCAGTTCTGTCGCAAACGTAATGGCAATGAGGGTCGGGAGGGTGACGGGCCTCAAGGTGGGAAAAAACTTGTCGCGAGGGGCCTTCTTTGAAGCTGTTTTACTGAATAAAAAACCCGGCTCCACAGTATGAAGTCCGCTGAATCGAGCAAATGCCAACGGTTAAAATTAATTTATCTTGCCGCTTGACAGCGAAAACGCGCGTTGATAAACTAGGCCTAGCAAAGCGAGCTATCGCGAAGCGGCGCTCTGGAATATTCGTCACGTGCGGTTGAGATCCTGACTACCTTTTCGAAAAAGTTATCCCGTTTACAGTCGTGGTGAGCAAGCCCTCATCTTGCAGGGGGAAGCCTGAAGCGCCTTCTCGGGGGATGTTGCGACAGAGGTCAGTAAACCAAGCAGAACGTGACGGTATTCCGGAGCACACAAAAATTGGCGTTATGCACGGGTAACGCGCGAAAGGCGACTTTTCTCGTCCGCCAGGCGGTCTCACTACCGCTCGGAAAAGGGGGAAACCGACCGGTCCCGGCAGTGACCTGGTCCTCAACGGGCAGGGCTGCCACCCGGGAGGCTCAACCAACGGATTGGCAGAAAGAACCCTGCACTAACGCCAATCCTCACCAAAGGGGTCCATGATTTATCGATCATGGACCTTTTTTTCTGCCCGGGCGGCTGTGTCAAACTGCTGACATGCGTCAATTTCATCATGAAAAGTGGATAACCTTTGCCCACCGACAGGGCGAAGTCAGTTGTCTTGCGGGGCTTCTTCCACAAAATCTGTGGATAACTCTGTGGAAAGCATAGCAAATAAGGATAAAAAAAGGCCTAGCTCCGGTCTATGGCAGCATTTTGCACAAATTTAAGGCAACCACTTGGGCCTTTTCCGCCGCACTTTGAGGTCGAATTGTTCCATCAAGTTCCCCACCTGAAAGTTACACATCTGAATAAAAATGGCCCTGGCGGTTTGCCGGGGCCACAATTGCCGACCTTTCCTGAGACCTGAGCTGAGATCAGAAGGCTACTCCACGGTCAGTTTCCTAACCCGCTGGGCCGCCGCTAAACTCTTGGGAATCCTGACCTCGAGCAGGCCGTCCCTGAAGCTGGCCCGCGCCTTGTCGGTCTGGCATTCGACCGGGAGTTGGAACCTTCTGGTGAACGAGCCAAAGGAGCGCTCAAGCCTGAAGTAATCCTTACGGTCAACCTTCTCTTCGCTGCTTTTTTGCCCCGAAAGGGTGATGCTGTCGGCGGAGAGCTGTATGTCGAGGTTCTCCTTCCTGATGCCGGGCAGTTCCGCCTTCAAGATGACCGACTCGTTGTCCTCATAGATGTCAACGGGGAGATAGGGCTCCTCAAGCTCGCTCCCCCTCTGGGTCAGGAACGAGGAGAACAACGGTCTCCTGAAGACCTCGTCGAACAGCCTGTCCATCTGCGCTATGGGTGAAAGAAACTGCCTTCCCTGATGTTGACGGTTCTGGGTATCCAGCTGCTGCTCACGGTCTTTTACGATCTCCTTTTCATTTCTTTGCAACATAAAGCCTCCTCGCGCTCTCCCGGCTTGCAACTGGAGAACGTCTCTAAGCCTATTTTAACAATTCCGGATGATTTTCGTCAAGGGTCTCCCCGAAGCCCCGCTGCCAGATCGGGATACCTGAGCCTGATGCCGAGCTTTTCCAGCATACGGCTGTTGTCCAGGACCCGCGACTCGGAAAAGTAGGAGATCATGAGCGGGGTCATCACCCGGCGCGCCTCCTCCCAGCCTACCTGGGGGGGCCTCGGGAGGCCGAGCCGGTCCGCGGCCGCGTTGAAGTACTGGGTCATGGTGCCGGGCGCGCCGTCGCTTACGTTGAACAGATCGCCGTCCTCGCCGCGCTCCAGGGCCGCCAGGCAGATCAGGGACAGGTCGTCGGCATGGATCCGGTTGGTCGGCAGCGCCTCCTCCTCCCTCAGCACCGGCTGGCCGCTTTTCAGCTGGTTCACCGGAAGACGGTCCGCGGCGTAAATGGCGCTCACCCTCAGGATCACCACGGCCACCCCGCGCTCGCGTCCCCACTGGGCGATCAGCCTCTCCCCGTGCAAGCGCCGCTTCCCCCTAGCACTGGATGGGTTCGCCGGGGTGGCCTCGGTCACCGTCTCGCCCCCGCACTCCCCGTACACCGCGCTGGTGCTCAGGTAGACCACCTTCCCGGGTTCTTCCCCTGCCGCGATGCTGGCGCAGAAGTGCCTAAGCCGGCTCTCCTCGACCCCCCCCCCTGGCGGCGGCGCAAGGTAGATTATGCCAGCCCCGCGGGTCGGGAGTCCCGTGAGGCTTTCGGGGTCGTCCAGGTTACCGGTGACATGGGGAATCCCCTCGACGGCCGTAGCACCCCTGTTGAAGCCCGTGACCTGCACCCCGCGCGCCAGGGCCAGGGCAGCTATGCGCCGCCCGATGTTTCCGCAACCGACGATAAAAATTTGTTCCAAGCATCTTCCCCTTGCTCTGGCAGTTTCGGACCGGGCAACTCCCCGCCCGGCTCTTATCTACCAGAATCCGCCCCTGGGTGCCAGTAAAAACTTGCCGCCGTAAAATTAGCAAATCTCCGCTGACCTGATAAAGTTTATGTAAAGAGGGCAACGGCATGAGGCCTTATAAAAGCCTTTATTTCCTTGTGCTGCTCCTGGCCGGGCTGACGGCAAGCGTGGCTCACCCCGGGCCGCTGCCGGCCCCTTTGGACCAGGAGGAATACCTGAATGCGCAGGACTGGTTCAACATGGGACTGGCCCTGAACAGCGCGGGGAACTACCGGGATGCGGCGGAGGCGTTCGCGCGCAGCATCGCAGTTGATCCGGAAAACCCCCTCGCCTGGTTGAACCTCGGAACCGCCCAGGCTCTTTCGGGGGACCCCGCCGCCGCGCTGGACGCCTTGGAAAAGGCGGTGCGCCTCGATCCTAAACTTGCCCTGGGGTATGCCAACCTGGGGGAGGTCTATCTGCAATTGAAGCGCTTCCCGGAGGCGGTCGCGGCCTACGGCACGCTGCTTAAGCTCTGGCCCAACGACGCCAACGCGCATTTCAAACTCGGCATGGCCTACCTCTACCTGGGCGACACCGGCAAGGCTCAGGGTGAGTGCCTCGCCTTGCAGCCCCTTGACCCCGAGCTGGCCGGAAAGCTGAACCAGGCCATCAGCCTCGGGGTGAAAGGGAACTAGGAGCTGTCATGGGCTTTGCGCCGCTACTCACCGACCTGTACGAATTGACCATGCTCGCGGGGTACCTGGAGCAGGGGATGCACGAGCGCCCCGCGGTTTTCGACCTCTTCTTCAGGCAGAACCCGTTCCGGGGAGGCTACGCGGTCTTCGCCGGGCTGGAGACTGCCCTGGGTTACCTGGAAGGGCTCGCCTTCTCCGGGGAGGACCTTGACTACCTGGCAGGGCTCAAGCTGTTTCGCCCCGAATTCCTCGCGTTTTTGGAGGGGTTCCGCTTCAGGGGGAGCGTGACCGCACCCGCCGAGGGGTGCGCGGTCTTTGCCCGGGAGCCGCTCCTCACGGTTGAGGGTGGGCTTGCCGAGGCGCAGTTCGTGGAGACGGCGCTCCTCAACATCATCAACTTCCAGACGCTGGTCGCCACCAAGGGGGCGCGCATCTGCCAGTCGGCCGGCGGCGCGGAGGTGCTGGAATTCGGGCTGCGCCGCGCCCAGGGCCCGGACGGCGGGCTCTCGGTGGCGCGCGCCGCCTATATTGGGGGGGTACGCTGCACGAGTAACGTCCAAGCCGGGAGGGTTTTCGGCATTCCGGTCAAGGGAACCCATGCCCACAGCTGGATCATGTCGTTTGCCGACGAACTGACCGCCTTTCGCCGCTACGCCGAGAGCTTTCCCGACGCCTGCATCCTGCTCATCGACACCTACGACACCCTGGAAAGCGGACTTCCCAACGCCCTCAAGGTGGCGGCGGAGCTGCGGGACCGGGGACACGAGCTGTACGGGGTGCGCATAGACTCGGGCGATCTCGCCTACCTCTCCCGCGTAACCCGGGCCGCCTTCGACGCGGCGGGGTTTGCCGGGGTGAAGGTAGTCGCCTCCAACGAACTCGACGAGCATGTCATCGAGTCGATACGGGCGGAGGGGGGGAGAGTCGACATCTACGGCGTCGGGACCAGGCTCGCCACCTGCGACGGAGAAGGGGGCGGCGCGCTCGGAGGGGTCTACAAGCTGGTCCGGGTCGATGGGGAGCCGAAGCTGAAACTCACCAGCGACATCTCCAAGGCGACCCTGCCGGAGCGAAAGAGGGTGCTGCGCGCGGTCGACCCGGACGGCACCTTCATCCAGGACGTCATCACCCTTGAGGGGGAGGAGATCTCTCCCGGGGCGTTGGTCTACGATCCGGCCAACCCGCTGCAGCAGGTGCGCGTTCCCACCCGGGCCCACTACGTGGAACTGCGCAGCCAGGTGATGAGATCCGGCACCCGCTGCTCCCCGGCTGAGACCCTCGACATGTCTGCATCCCGTAGCGCCCGGGAGTTGCGGCAGCTCCCTGAGGGATGTCACAGGCTCATCAACCCGCATGTCTACAAGGTTTCCATCAGCCAGGGGCTGAACCGCCTGAGGCTTCGCCTCATCGAAGAGGTCAAGGAGAAATTCCAGGCCAGGCGCACGAAGTGATCCGAAGCCTGGCGCGTCGGAGGTTCCCATGCATCGCAGAGCGGCCCTACTTGTCGTCGATGTGCAGTTGGACTTCTGCCCGGGAGGGTCACTCGCGGTGGCTGACGGAGACGCCGTGGTTCCGGTACTGAACCGGTACCTCGCCCTCTTCCGGGAACGGGGGGCGACCGTATTTGCCTCCCGGGACTGGCACCCGGCGCTGAGTGCCCATTTCCGGGAATACGGCGGCATCTGGCCGGTGCACTGCGTGCAGGGGAGCACCGGTGCACTGTTCCATCCCGGGCTCCGGCTGCCAGAAGGTACCATCGTCATATCCAAGGGGGTCACCCGCTGGGACGAAGGATACTCGGCGCTGCAGGGGGTCACCGAAAACGGCACCCCCCTCCCCATGCTGCTGCGCCGCATGGCCACGGACCGGCTCTACCTCGGGGGTCTCGCCACCGACTACTGCGTGAAGGAGAGCGTACTGGAGGGGCTTCGGGAGGGGTTCGCGGTGACACTTTTAGCCGACGCCATCCGAGCCGTGGAGCTGAACCCGGGGGACGGCGAGCGCGCGACGCTGGAGATGCTGGAGGCAGGCGCTACGCTGGCCACCCTGGAAACCATCGCCGACCAACTGGTCTAGGTAGAGGGGTAGCAAGGAGGGGGGAGCGAGCTGCCGCAGGCGCTTGGATATGCCTTGGCCATACAAAAATATGTTCGCTTCAAAAATCAAATGCCGCGAGGCATTTTTTTTTGACACCGGGGCTTAATCGCGCTAGATTACAGCACCTTAAAAATACCGGACAGGGAGCATCCATGATGTTTAAGACCAACAATCTGAAGATCAAGAGTATCACCCCGATCATCGCGCCCACCGACCTGCGGCAGGTGTTCCCTTTTTCCGCCGAGTCCGGCGCCTGCGTGAGCGCGAGCCGCGCCGCGATCAACCGGATCCTAAGGGGCGAAGACCGCCGGCTCATGGTGGTGGTCGGCCCCTGCTCCATCCACGATCCCAAAGGGGCGCTGGAGTATGCCGAGCGGCTGGCGGAGCTGTCCCGGGAAGTCTCTGAGGAGCTGCTCCTCATCATGCGGGTCTATTTTGAGAAGCCGCGCACCACGGTCGGCTGGAAAGGGCTCATCAACGACCCCGATATGAACGGCAGTCACCTGATCTCCAAGGGGCTTGGCATCGCCCGCGGCCTTTTGTGCAAGGTGACCGAGCTGGGGCTGCCGGTTGCCACTGAGATGCTCGACCCGATCACCCCCGAGTACCTGGCGGACCTCCTCTCCTGGGGTGCGATCGGCGCGAGGACCACCGAGAGCCAGACCCACCGCGAGATGGCGAGCGGGCTCTCCTTCCCGATCGGCTTTAAAAACGGCACCGACGGCAACCTGCAGATCGCCATCGACGCCATGAAGGCCGCGCTGCACCCCCACAGCTTTCTCGGCGTGAACCGGGACGGACTCACCTCCATCGTGCAGACCACCGGGAACCCCGACGTGCACATGGTGCTGCGCGGGGGGAGCCAGCCCAACTACTCGCCGGAGGATATCGCCAGGGCGGAGGCGATGATCGCCAAAGCGGGGCTTACCCCGACCGTCATGGTGGACTGCAGCCACGGCAACTCGGAGAAGGACTTCCGGCGCCAGCCGCAGGTCCTGAAGAGCGTGGTGGACCAGATCGAGGCGGGGAACCGCTCCATTTCCGGCGTCATGATCGAGAGCTACCTGAAGGAGGGGAACCAGCCGATGCCGAAGGACCTCTCTACCCTTAGCTACGGCGTATCCATCACCGACAGCTGCATCAGCTGGGAGACCACCGAGGAGGCCCTGCGCGAGGCCCATGCGCGCCTGAAGGCCTGCGGAGGCAGAAGGGCGTCGTAAAGGCATAGAAATCTTCCCCCGGCTAAAGAGGGGTTGACCCAAGATTGTTCCGGTACACCGGCTTTCAATGGAAGTTATGGAAAATATCCTAAGACGACAAAATCCCCTAACTCAATGATGAGAAAGGGGATTTTGCCATGTGCTGCCAGAAATTCAAAACGGTAAACCCCTTGTAAATTGAGTTGGGGCCTTTCCTTGTTGCATGTTGTAGTTTAACTGTCTGCCCCTACTTGGCAGTGACTAGGTAGAGCGGCTTGATGAAGGTCGCATCGGTGGCTACCTTCACCTGCTCCACCACCTCGGGCGGGACTGCCGAGTCCAGAGAAAGGATGACCATGGCCTCCCCTTTCTTCTCCCGCCTCCCGAGGTTCATGGACGCGATGTTTATCTCGTGCTCACCGAGGATGGTGCCGATCCTTCCGATCATGCCGGGGCGGTCGCCATAGGCCAGGAGCAGCATGTGCTCCTCCGGCCTGAAGTCCATCTGGTAGTCGCGCAGCTTGATGATGCGCGGCACACCCTCGAACAGGGTCCCCGAGACCAGCCGCTTTTCGCCCGGCCCCTCGATGGAGATGGTGATCATGTTGGAAAACGCCTCGGACTGGCTCGACTTCACCTCTTCCACCACGATCCCCATGCGGTCCGCCACCAGCTGCGCATTCACCATGTTCACGTCCTGCTCCACCCGCCGGTTCAGCAGGGCGGCAAGGCCCAAGACCGTGATCGGCGTGCAGTCGTTCTGGGCGATGTGACCGGTGTAGGAGAAGGTGATCTTGTTCAGGTTGGTGTCGACCAGCTGGATGATGAAGTCAGAAAGGACGTTCATAAGGTTCAGGTAGGGGCGCATCTGCCCCATGAGGGCGGCGTCGAACCTCGGGATGTTGATGGCGTTTTCCAGCGGCTGCTCGTCCAGATAGTGGATGATCTCGCGCGACACGTCAACGGCCACGTTTACCTGGGCCTCGAAGGTGTTGGCGCCCAGGTGCGGGGTTACCACCAGTTTTTCGTTGGCGATCAGCTTTTTGAGGATCTCGGAGTCGGGCGGCTCCTGGCTCCAGACGTCGACGCCGGCGCCGGTCACCCTGTCGGACTCCAGCGCCTCCATGAGCGCCTCCTCGTTGTAAATCCCGCCGCGCGCGGCGTTGATGAGGATCACCCCCTGCTTCATGGCGGCGAACTCATTTTTCCCGATCATGTTGCGGGTCTCGTCGGTGAGCGGGGTGTGGACGGTGATGATGTCGCAGCTGCGGACCAGTTCCTCCAGCGGCACCAGTTTGACGCCAAGATCGTGCGCCCTTTTCTCGGCGATGTAGGGGTCGCAGGCGATCACCTCGCACTCGAAGGCCTTCAGGCGCGTGGCCACCCGGCCGCCTACCTTGCCCAGGCCGATGATGCCGGCGGTCTTTCCCTTGAGCTCGTACCCGGTGAAGGGGGCGCGCTTCCAGGCGCCGCTTTTGAGAGATGCGTTGGCCTTGGGGATGTTGCGACAGAAGGAGAGCAAGAGCGCCATGGTGTGCTCGGCAGCGGAGTTCGTGTTGCCGAAGGGCGCGTTAACCACGATCACCCCCTTGGCGCTGGCATAGTCCACATCGACATTGTCCACGCCGACACCGGCGCGCGCCACCAGTTTCAGGTTGAGCGCCGCGTCGAGCAGAGGCTTGTCCACCGTGGTGCCGCTTCTGGTGATGATGCAGTCGTAATCACCAATGATGGAATAGAGCTCCTCCTTCTTAAGTCCCAGCCGTATGTCGAGTTGCACGCGCGGGTCGTGCTGCAACAGAGCCAGACCTTCCTGAGCCACCTCATCGGTTACGATAATCTTCATTGCCACTCCTTTTGAGTATTAAGATCCATGATGCCTGATGCGTGATAAAGGCTAAGTACCGTGATGTATGATAGGTGACATGTGATAAAGACAAAGTGCCGTCACACAACACTCATCACACCTCACCAGTTTTTAGCATTCCTGACGAAGTTTCTCACCTTCTCGGGGTCCTTCTGCCCCGGCGCCGACTCCACTCCGCTCGAGACGTCCACCGCGTACGGGGCGACCTTGAGTACCGCCGAGGCGACGTTATCCGGATCGAGGCCGCCGGCCAGGATGAGGGGCCCCTTCCCTTTGGCCGCGACGGCGCAGTCCCAGTCGAAACGCGCTCCGGTGCCGCCGTAGGAGTTGGGCGAGTAGGCGTCCAAAAGGTACCCAGCGACCCTGTAGTCCGCCATGGTGGCCAGGCTCTCCATCCCCTGCACCCTGAAGGCCTTCATCACGCGCCTTTGCACGGCCTGGCAGTAGGCGGGGGTTTCCTCGCCATGCAACTGAACGATGTCGAGCCCGCAACGGTCAGCCGTCGCGTGCACCAGGTCAAGGGGCGCATTGACGAAGAGCCCCACCACCTGCACCAGGGGTGGAATCCCGGCGATGATGGCCGTCGCCTGTTCCGGATCCAGATAACGTGGCGATTTCTCGAAGAAAACAAAGCCGAGGGCGTCCGCCCCCGCCTCAACCGCCATGAGAGCATCCTCTAGCGTTGTTATACCGCAAATCTTAACTCTTGTCATTGCCGTATACCCTTAGAACTGTCACAGCAAGACCTTGGGCAACCTCTCAAGCGCCTGGCGGATCTTCTCCTCGGGATATTCGAAATCCTCGAGGGTCCCGGAGAGATAGGCGTCGTAAGCGCCCATGTCGAGCTGGCCGTGACCGGAAAGCCCGAACAGGATGGTCTTTTCCTTGCCTTCCTCTTTGGCCAGCACCGCCTCGTCAATGGCGGCACGCACCGCGTGCGAAGATTCGGGCGCGGGGACGATCCCCTCGCTGCGTGCAAAGAGCAGCGCCCCCTCGAAGCAGGCGTTCTGGCGGTACGATTTCGCCTCGATCTCGCCGGCATGGTAGAGCTGGGAGACCAGCGCCGAGTCGCCGTGGTAGCGCAAGCCGCCGGCATGGATCCCCGGGGGCATGAAGTCGTGGCCCAGGGTGTACATCATGGTGATCGGGGCAAGCTTCGCCGTATCGCCGTAGTCGAAGGCGTAGACCCCCTTGGTGAGGGTCGGGCAGGAGGCCGGCTCGACGGCCAGGCAGCGCACCTTCCTTCCGTTGGCCCGATCCGAAAGAAACGGGAAACTCAACCCCGCGAAGTTGGAGCCTCCACCGCAGCAGGCGATGACGACGTCCGGGTAATCCCCCGCGAGCGCCATCTGCTCCTTCGCCTCCTGGCCGATGATGGTCTGGTGCATGCAGACGTGGTTCAGCACGCTCCCCAGGGCGTAGTTGGTGTCGTCGTGGGTCGCCGCGTCCTCGACCGCCTCGGAGATCGCTATGCCCAGGCTGCCCAGGTTGTCCGGATCGTGGGCGAGAATGGAGCGCCCCGCGTTGGTGAATTCGGAAGGGGACGGTATCACGGTGCCGCCCCAGAGCTGCATCATGCTTTTCCTGTACGGTTTCTGGGTACAGGAGACCTTCACCATGTAGATGGTGCACTCCAGGCCGAACATGGAACAGGCGAGCGCTAGCGAGCTCCCCCACTGCCCGGCTCCGGTCTCGGTGGCGAGCCTGCGGATCCCCGCCTTCTTGTTATAGTAGGCCTGCGGGATCGCCGTGTTCGGCTTGTGGGAGCCGGCGGGCGACACCCCCTCGTACTTGTAGTAGATTTTGGCGGGGGTCTGCAGTGCCTTTTCCAGGCGCCGGGCGCGAATGAGCGGCGACGGCCTCCAGAGCCGGTAGATATCGCGCACCTCGTCCGGGATGTCGATCCAGCGCTCACCAGACATCTCCTGCTCGATGAGCGCCATCGGGAAGATGACCCCCATGTCCTCGGGGGTGACCGGCTTCAGAGTCTGCGGGTTGATGACCGGGAAAAGCGGCCCGGGCATGTCGGGAATGATGTTGTACCACTGCTTCGGGATGCGGGTCTCGTCGAGCATGAACTTGGTGTTCATAACCCCTCCTTTGTTAGCTTGGATGACAAACGGTGCAAAAAAACTCCCTCCTCTTCAAAGGGAGGACCGGGGTGGGTATGGGTCACCCCAAAAGCTCCTGGAGCTTGGCGCCGATATCCTCTTCGCGCATCAGCGACTCCCCGATCAGGAAGGCGCTCACCCCGTTTTCGGTCAGGCGGACGATCTCGTCGCGGCGCGTGATGCCGCTTTCGGCAACGACGAGGTGCCCCGGCGGCACCAGGGCGGCAAGCCGCTCCGAGGTGGAGATATCAACCTGAAAAGTGCGCAGGTCGCGGTTGTTGATCCCTATCAGGCTGCAATCAGTCTGGAGCGCGGTCTCGAGCTCCCCCTGGTCGTGCACCTCCAAAAGAACGTCGAGCGAGAGTTCACGGGCCAGGGCGGCGAATTCGCGGAGCTGGGAGAGCTCCAGCATGGCCGCGATGAGCAGTACGGCGTCGGCGCCCGCGACCCTGGCCTGGTAGATCTGGTAGGGATCGAAGATGAAATCCTTGCGCAAAAGCGGCAGGCTCACCTGCTCGCGGATGAGGGCCAGGTAGCTCAGGTGCCCCAGGAAGAAATGCTCGTCCGTCAGCACCGACAGGCAGCTCGCACCGTTCGCCTGGTAGATCTGGGCGATCTCCAGCGGATCGAAATCGGCCCGGATCACCCCCTTGGAGGGGGACCCCTTCTTCACCTCGGCGATGATCGGCGTCCATCCGGAGCTGCAGGCATTGACGATGGCGGCCTCGAAGCCGCGCGGCTGATCCTCCAGGTCCGCGAGCCGGGCCATCATCTCGCTCACCGGAGCCGCGCTTTTAACCCGGGCGAGTTCCCCGGTTTTGTAATCGACGATTTTTTTCAGCACATCGGGCATCTGGCTCATGGTGCGGCGCTTCCTTTACTTTTCGAAGTCACATACTATTAGAAACTGCCAACCGAGTCATTCCTGGCGCCTTCCCCCCCACCCCGACCCTCGCCCGCCAGGAAGGAGGGAGGTTTTAGGGGGACGGCGCGGGGCTTGAAAGGACTACCCGGGCTCGTTGGTGAGCGCCACCAGCTGATCGAGCTGCGCCGCGGCGCGCCCCGAGTCTATCGCCTCGGCCGCCAACCGCAACCCGTCCATGACGCTGGCAGCCTTTCCCGCCGCCAAGAGGCCAAAGGCGGCATTGAGCAGCACGATTCGACGCTTGGCGCCGTCGCAACCGGAAAGGATACCCTTCACGATGAGCGCGTTACCAACGGCATCTCCGCCGTGTAGTTCTGCCGCGCCGCACGATTCCATCCCGAAATCCTCGGGCGAGATGATTTTCACATCGACCCCCTCGGGAGTCACCTCGGCGATTCGGGTCTGGCCGGTCAGGGTGATCTCATCCATACCGTCCAGGCCGTGCACCACGAAACCCCTCCGGCAGCCGAGCTTCTTCAGCACGTGTGCGAGCTTTTCCACCAGGTCTTCCCGGTAGACGCCGAGCACCTGGCAGTCCGCACCGGCCGGGTTGGTCAGGGGGCCCAGGATGTTGAAGATGGTCCGGATCCCGATCTCGCGGCGGGGCCCTATGGCGTGCTTCATGGCCCCGTGCAGGGCTGGCGCGAAGAGAAACCCGATGCCGATCCGCTCGATACTCCGCTCCACCATCTCGGGGGTAACGTTCAGGTTCACGCCAAGCGCCTCCAGCACGTCCGCGCTGCCGCAGGACGACGAGACCGCGCGGTTGCCATGTTTGGCGACCTTCACGCCGCAGGCTGAGACCACGAAGGCGACCGTCGTCGAGATGTTGAAGCTGTTGGTGCCGCTGCCGCCGGTGCCGCAGGTGTCAAGGATGGTTTCGCGGTCCAGGTTGATGTCGTCGCGGTCCAGGTCGAGCACTCTCCTGCCGACCCGGATCGGTAGGGCACGGTCCCGCATCACCCGCGCAGCGCCGGTGATTTCGTCGACCGTCTCCCCCTTCATCCTGAGCGCCGTAATGAAGGAGGCGATCTGGGCCGGCGTCGCGCCGCCCGACATGACCTGGTCCATCACCTCGATCATCTCCGGCTCGCTCAGATCGTCCCGCTCGACCACCCGTGCAATCGCCTTGCGTATCATGACAGCTCCTTAAAAGGAAGTGGCGCCTGACCTATCGGGACATATCCAGGAAATTCTGCAACAGGGCCATGCCACCCTGGGTCAGGATCGACTCCGGGTGAAACTGCACCCCCCAGACCGGCAGGGTGCGGTGCCGCATCCCCATGATCTCCCCCTGCGCCACCCAGGCGGTCACCACCAGATCCTCGGGAAGCGAGGCGCGCTCCACCACGAGCGAGTGGTAGCGGGTCGCCTGGAAGGGGTTGGCAAGCCCGGCGAAAAGCCCCTCGCCGTCGTGCAGGATGGGAGAGGTCTTGCCGTGCATGAGCGTGGCGCTCTTCACGATCCGGCCGCCGAAGGCGTACCCTATCGACTGGTGCCCGAGGCAGACACCGAGGATAGGGATCCGCCCGGCGAAATGCCGCACCACCTCCACCGAGATGCCCGCCTCCTCCGGGGAGCAGGGGCCAGGCGACAGCACGATGCGCGCCGGCGCGAGCGCCTCGATCTCGGCGATGCCGATCTTGTCGTTGCGGAAAACCTCCACCTCCTCGCCGAGCTCGCCCAGGTACTGGACAATGTTGTAGGTAAAGGAGTCGTAGTTGTCTATCATCAGGAGCATTGGGTAACCCTCGTTGAAAATCTAATCCAGCCCCAGCTCGGCCATCTCAATCGCCTTCACCACGGCCTTCGCCTTGTTCACCGTCTCGACGTACTCGGCGGCCGGATCGGAATCGGCGACTATTCCCGCACCGGCCTGCAGATGCACCTTGCCGTCCTTCACCACCAGGGTCCTGATGGCGATGCACATGTCCATGTTCCCCGAGAAGGAGAAGTAGCCGACGGCCCCGCCGTACACCTCGCGGCGCACCTGCTCCAGCTCCTCGATGATCTCCATGGCCCGCACCTTGGGGGCACCGGAAAGGGTCCCGGCGGGAAAGGTCGCCCGCACCACGTCGAAGGCGTCCTGACCGGCGGCCAGCTCCCCCTGCACGTTGGAGACGATGTGCATCACGTGGGAATAGCGCTCGACCACCATCAGCTCGGTCACCTTGACGCTGCCGATCCTGCAGACTCGACCCAGATCGTTTCTCCCCAGGTCGACCAGCATGACGTGTTCCGCGAGTTCCTTGGGGTCGTCCAGAAGCTCCCGGGCCAGGGCGTCGTCCAGGGCCCGGGTCGCCCCTCGCGGGCGGGTGCCGGCGATGGGACGTAGTTCGACCTGGTCCCCCTCCTTGCGCACCATCACCTCGGGCGAGGCGCCGACTACGACGGTCTGGTCCAGGCGCAGGAAAAACATGTAGGGGGAAGGATTCAGGGTCCGCAGAGCCCGGTAGATGTCGAAGGGATCGACGGTGAGCTCGCCGGAGAAGCGCTGGGAGAGCACCACCTGGATGATGTCGCCGCTTCTCACGTACTCCTTGGCCCGGGTGACCCAGCTTTCGAACTCCTCCCGCCTGACGTTGGAGGTAAGGGCAGCCTTGGCGCCGGAGGGAGCTTTCGGCTGGGCGGGGAGCGGCGCCTTCAGGCGCGTGATCAGCCCCTCTATCTTGGTGAGTGCCTCGGCGTAGGCGGCCTCGGGCGTGGTCGCGCCGTCCAGGTGGGCGTTGGAAACCACCTTGATCTTCTGGCTCAGGCTGTCGAAGATGAGCATAGTGTCGGTGATGATGAAACAGGTGTCGAAGGCATCGATGCTGCTCGGATTCAGATCCGGAAGCTCCTCGAAATGACGCACCGCATCGTAGCCCAGGTAGCCGACGGCGCCGCCGAAGAAGCGCGGTATGCCGGGGACCTCGACAGGGGCGTAGCGGGCCATGTAGTCGCGCAGGTAATTGAGCGGATCGGCCACCTCGACCCGGCGCACGAGGCCACCCTCGACGATCTCGACCCAGTTCCCCTTGCCACGGATCACCACGGCCGGGGAGGAGCCCAGGAAGGTGTAGCGCCCCCATTTCTCGCCACCCTCGATGCTCTCCAGGAGAAAGCCGTAGCGGCCGTCATCGATTTTCTTGAAGGCCCCCACCGGCGTATCCAGGTCGGCGAGGATCTCCTTGAAGACCGGAATCAGGTTTCCCTGAGCGGAAAGCGCTTGGAATGTCGCGAAGTCTGGGTGGTACATGGGGCTCCTTGGCTGGTTGCCGGGGGTTAAGTCGTAAGGCTATTCCCTTGTCAACAACGGGTTTAGCCCATCTTTACTAACATATGGGGAAAAAAGTGTCAAGAAAAGGGGGGACTTAAACCAGGATGAACCTGTTCATCCCTAATAACCTTGGCCACTCAAGGAGTTTCACAAATTTCTGATCATCCCCCGCACGATGGTGTATAAAGCATCTATGACCATCTGTGGAGGGAACCGGTTTGAATCTGCATGATATTCGAGTTCAGCCG